>ERZ780141.1757-NODE-1757-length-11956-cov-7.722880_pt1 | contig 11956 bp, 8 predicted proteins | sample MGYA00433080_ERZ780141 | MGnify/ENA primary metagenome ERZ780141 (study PRJEB29588, sample SAMEA2154047) | human gut metagenome | biome: human gut; feature: human-associated habitat; material: faeces | place: Denmark | collected 2008/2010 ... | reverse complement strand
TCTCTTCGTCACCCACTGCTCCAACTGTCTGACGAGCTTCTTGGGGTTGTACTGCACATACTCGAGCACCTCCTCGACGGTTTCGCCATCGATGATTTGGTCGATGTTGTATGTGCCGTTCTTCACGCTGATATGGGCTGCCGTGGTGTCGCCGAAGAGGTTGTGCATGTCGCCCAGGATCTCCTGGTAGGCGCCCACGAGGAATACGCCGATGTAATAAGGCTCATCCTTGCGCAAGGCGTGTACGGGAAGCACGTTGGCCTGCGAGCCGTTGATGGCGAAGTTGGAGATCTTTCCGTCGCTGTCGCAGGTAATGTCCTGTATCGTGCAGTTGCGTGTGGGGCGCTCGTTAAGGCGCTCGATGGGCATGATGGGGAAGAGCTGGTCGATACCCCAGCAGTCGGGCAGGCTCTGGAAGAGCGAGAAGTTGCAGAAGTATTTGTCGGCAAGGAGCTTGTCGAGGCCACGCAACTCATCGGGCACGTGCTTCATGGTCTTGGCCATGGAGTCGATTTCGTGGCACACGCTCCAATACATGGCCTCCACCTCGGCGCGTGTCCTGAGGTCGACCATTCCGTGGGCGAACATGTCGAGACAGTCCTCGCGGATCTGGTCGGCGTCGTGCCAGTCCTCCAACATCGACTTGGGGTTGATGTTGCACCATATCTCGTAGAGGTCCTTCACCAACTTGTTGTCGGTCGATTTGGCCTCAAACTCCTCGGGCATCTCGGGCAGTGAGGCGGCGCCCAGCACGTCGAGCACCAGCACGGAGTGGTGGGCCGACAGCGACCGGCCGCTCTCAGTGATGATGTTGGGGTGGGGAATGCCGGTTCGGTTGGCAATGTCGACAAAGGCGTACACGCAGTCGTTGATATACTCCTGGATGGAATAGTTCACCGAGCTCTCCGAGTTGCTCGAGCGTGTGCCGTCGTAGTCGACACCCAGTCCGCCTCCGCAGTCCACAAACTCGATGTTGTAGCCCATCTTTCTGAGGTTGGCGTAATACTGTCCGGCCTCGGTGAGGGCGTTCTGTATGCGGCGAATCTTGGTGATTTGCGAGCCGATATGGAAGTGGATGAGTCGCACGCAGTCGTGCAACCCCATGCTGTCGAGTTTGTTGAGCGCCTCAAGCAGTTCCGAGGGCGTCAGTCCAAACTTCGACGCGTCGCCACCGCTCTCGGCCCATTTGCCCGAGCCCGAGCTTGCGAGCTTGATGCGGATGCCGATGTTGGGGCGCACGTTGAGGCGTTCAGCGGTCTTGGCGATGATGTCGATCTCGTTGAGTTTCTCCACCACAATGAAGATGCGCTTACCCAGTTTCTGCGCCAGCATGGCCAGCTCGATGTAGCTCTCGTCCTTGTATCCGTTGCAGATGATGAGCGAATCGCTCTTACACTGCACGGCGATGACAGCGTGGAGCTCGGGCTTTGATCCAGCCTCGAGGCCGAGGTTGAACTTCTTTCCGTGCGAGATAATCTCGTCGACGACGGGTTGCATCTGGTTGACCTTGATGGGGTAGATGATGTAATCCTCGCCCTTGTAGTCGTATTCCTTTCGCGCCTTGTCGTAGCACGATGCCATTTTCTCAATGCGATTGTCGAGGATGTCGGGGAAACGCAACAGCACGGGAGGCGTTACGTCGCGTAAAGCCAGCTCGTCGATCACGTCGCGCAGGTCGATCTGCGTGTTATCCTTGCAAGGAGTGACGTAGGCGTGTCCCTTCTCGTTGATTCCGAAATAGGACGTTCCCCATCCGTTGATATTGTAAAGCTCCTTAGAGTCCTCAATAGTCCATTTTTTCATTTATGCTATGCCCAATGTTTCTTTTAGTTTTGCTACTGATATTTTGATCTTCTCATAATTGTCCATCAAGGTCACATCCACCGTGTGTTTGGCCTTGCTGTAAAATGGTTCGCGCACCTGCAGTTGCTCCTCGATATAGGTCTTGACCTGCTCGGGAGTCTTGTTCAGGAGCAGGGGACGCACCGTTTTGCCCATGCTCAGGTGTTTATGGAGCACCTCGGGAGTGCATTTCAGGTAGACCGTCTCGCCCTGCTGGTTGAGGTAGTCGATGTTATCGAAGAAACATGGGGTGCCTCCTCCGCAACTGACGACGATGTTTTCGAACTCGGCCACCTCGTGAAGCATGTTGCGCTCGATGACTCGGAATCCATCCTCGCCTCGTTCGTCGAAGATTTGCTTCACCGTTTTGCGCATGCGGCTCTCGATGTACCAGTCGAGGTCGTAGAACGGCATGTTAAGGTCTTTGGCCAGTGCGCGCCCCACGGTGGTCTTGCCCGATCCCATGTAACCCATGAGTATGATGCGTGATGGTGTCATCGCTTAGCCCTCCTGGCCTTTGGTTCGGGTGCGGTCCTTACAATCTCCATGCACTCCTCGTAGCTCAACGCACCGCTGAGCGCCTGGTCTTGCAACTTCTTGTCGATATGGTAGTTCTTGCCGTCGTAGGCGATGTAGGGGCCGTAGCGACCCTTCATGAGCTCCAGTTTGGGGTCTTCGTCAAACTGCTTGATGTGCTTCTCCTGGTCGGCCTTGCGCTTCTGCTCTATTAGTGCGACGGCTGTTTCGAGGGTTACGGTGAGGGGATCCTCTGTGCGCGGCAGCGACACATACTTCTTATCGTGCATGATGTAGGGTCCGAAGCGGCCTGCGCCGATCACCACCGGCGAGCCCTCGAAGTTGCCCACCTCGCGCGGAAGCTTGAAGAGCTCCAACGCCTCGTCGAGCGTGATGGTCTCGATGCTCTTGTCCTTGGGCAACTGGGCGAAGAGGGGTTTCTCCTTGTCCTCGGCCGTTCCAATCTGCGCCACAGGTCCGAAGCGGCCAATCTTCACGAACACAGGCTTGTTGGTTTTGGGGTCGATGCCCAGTTGGCGCTCGCCAGCCTTGTGCTCAGAGCGTGCGTTCATTACCTTCTCCACGTTGGGCTCAAACTTCTTGTCGAAGTTGATCATCATCTTTGTCCATTCCTCCTTGCCCTCGGCAATGCGGTCGAACTGCTCCTCGACCTTGGCCGTGAAGTTGTAGTCCATGATGTCGGGGAAGTTTTGAAGCAGGAAGTCGTTTACCACGAAGCCGATGTCGGTAGGCAGCAGTTTGCCCTTCTCCGATCCGGCCATCTCGTGCTTGGTCTTCGAGGTGACGGCGCTGCCCTTCAGCGTGTCGATGGCGTAGGCGCGTTCCACACCCTTCTTGTCGCCCTTCTGCACGTATTCGCGCTGTTGAATGGTTGAGATGGTGGGCGCGTAGGTTGACGGGCGGCCGATGCCGAGCTCCTCGAGCTTGTGCACCAAACTGGCCTCGGTGTATCTCACGGGACCCATGGAGAAACGCTCGGTGGAGGTGATGTCGGCGCGCAGCAGTCGCTGTCCGGCCTTCATGGCGGGCAGGAGGTTGCCCTCGTCGTTATTGGTTGCCTCCTCGTCGGTCGACTCATGGTAGACCTTCAGGAATCCGTCGAAGCGAACCACCTCGCCGTTGGCCACAAACTGCTCCTCGGCGCCACTGATGTTGATGGTCACGGTGGTCTTCTCCACCTGGGCGTCGGCCATCTGCGATGCTGCCGTGCGCTTCCAGATGAGCTCGTAGAGACGACGCTCCTGGGCCGTTCCGGTGATGGTGGCCTCGTTCATGAAGGTGGGGCGGATGGCCTCGTGGGCCTCCTGGGCACCCTTCGAGTGGGTGTGGTAGTTGCGGGGTTTGCTGTAATCGTCGCCGTAGAGCTTGCTGATCTCCTCCTTGCAGGCGTTGATGGCCAGTGAGGAGAGGTTCACGCTATCCGTACGCATGTACGTGATGCGTCCACTTTCATATAGGCGCTGCGCCACCATCATGGTCTGCGACACGGTGAAGCCGAGCTTGCGGGCCGCTTCCTGTTGCAGGGTGGAGGTGGTGAAGGGAGGCGCCGGCGAGCGTTTCAGGGGTTTCTTGGTGATGTTGTCGACGGTGAACGAGGCGTCCTTACACTGGTTGAGGAAAGCCACGGCCTCGTCGTGCTTGGCGAAACGGTGGTCGAGCTCGGCCTTCACCTCGCTCTGCGAACCATCGGCGTTGGTAAGGAGGAACAGGGCGTTTACGCGGTAGTAGGGCTCGCTCTTGAAAGCCTGAATCTCGCGCTCGCGGTCGACGATGAGTCGTACGGCCACGCTCTGCACACGTCCGGCGGAGAGGGCGGGCTTCACCTTGCGCCACAATACGGGCGACACCTTGAAGCCCACGAGGCGGTCGAGCACGCGACGGGCCTGCTGCGCGTTCACCAGGTTCATATCGAGGTGGCGTGGGTTCTGGATGGCCTCCATGATGGCGGGCTTGGTAATTTCGTGGAACACGATGCGCGAGGTCTTCTCCTCGTCGAGTCCGAGCACTTCGCAAAGGTGCCAACTGATGGCTTCTCCTTCGCGGTCCTCATCGGATGCCAACCAAACAGTCTTGGCTGCTTTCGCGTTCTTCTTCAAATCGGCCACCACCTTGGTCTTCTCCTCGGGAATCTCGTAGGTGGGTTGAAGGGTCTTTTCGTCTATGCTGAGTTCTTTCTTCTTTAAATCTCGGATGTGTCCGTACGACGACATCACCTTGAAGTCTTTACCCAGAAATTTCTCGATGGTCTTTGCCTTTGCCGGGCTCTCGACGATCACTAAATTATCTTGCATACTAACAGGTATTGTTTTTTTCGGTTGGCAAAAGTAATTAAAACTTTTGTCTACACCTTATATTATAGAGATAAATTTTATTTTTTTAATAATCTTCATGTTGGCAGGGTAGAGGGCGTGGATTGATATGTTGCTGAAAAACAGCGACAAAAGCGTGAATTTGCGCTACGTTTTTTGCCTTTGGTGTCGCGGTTAACTGCCAGTGGGTCGCTTCTGTCAGAGGGATGGCGTTGTGGTTGGGCGTACTTTGGGACTGCGTGGGGTGTGTGGGTTTGTGGATTTCTGTAGTATGGGTGTCTGCTTGTCGTTGGGGTTTGGAATGCGGCAGGATGGCTTCTTGCAGAATATTGCTGACAAACAAGGGAAAAGTGCGCCACGGGTCATTCTGCCCAAACGACGGCACAAAAACTGCTTTCTTGCTCTTGCCGTGCTCGTCGGTCAGGAGGCGTGTTGGCTTGTCCGTTCCACACGCCTTCCTGCCCTTGTCGCTCGAAGGCTCGGATTATCCAAATCTGATTATCAAAAATAGATAATTTGTTTTGGGTAATTCGAATATTTGTCTTATTTTTGCACACAAAACCTTTATAGACAAGAAGATATGGTTGTAAACGTGAACCCATTTTTTGTGACAGGCAGGATCCCTGCAGCTTATTTCTGCGACCGGGTAGTGGAGTCGAAGGTGCTGAGCCAAGCGTTGCTCAGTCAGATGAACGTTGTCGTCACCTCGCCGCGAAGAATGGGAAAGACTGCATTGGTCGATTTCGTGTTTCAGCAGGAAGTGATCCAGAAAGATTATTTCACAATCGATGTGGACATTCTTCATACCACCTGTTTTAAGGAATTTATCTATGCGCTGGGCACGGCCGCTTACGACAAGATAGCCTCACGAAGCGATAAGATGAAGCGGCTTTTCATTGCAACCCTTCGCTCGCTTTCCGCAAGTTTTGGTTACGATCCCATTCAAAACACACCCACTTTCGACATCAAGTTGGGCGACATTACGACGCCCGACTATACGCTTCGCGAGATATTCAATTTCATGGAACAAGCCGACAAGCGATGCTTGGTGGTGATCGATGAGTTTCAACAAATCACCAAGTATCCAGAGAAGAACATTGAGGCTGTCCTTCGCTCTTATATCCAAAAGATGAGCAATGCCAATTTTGTTTTTGCAGGCAGTCAGCGAACGGTGTTGGAGGAGATGTTCCTGTCGTCTCGTCGTCCCTTCTTTCAAAGCGCTAAACTTATGCAGTTGGATGCGATCGAACTTTCTGTATATCAGGATTTTGTCGTAGGACATTTCCGGGAGGGTGGAAAGGATATCAACCCCGAGGCGGTAGAGGTTGCTTACCGCTCGTTTCGCGGCGTGACGCTTTATATGCAGCGCGTCATGAAGGACGCCTACGCCACAACTCCGCAGGGCGCTACCTGCGATGAGCGGTTGGTGGAACAACTCATCGATGATTTTGTGGCCGAAAACGACTACCGTATCCGTGGGTTGCTGGCCTATATCTCCGAACCGCAAAAGGAAGTGCTCTATGCCATCCACGACGAGAAAGAGGCGCAGGGCATCGTTTCGGCAGCTTTCACCAAGCGCCATCGCCTAAAGTCGCCCAGTGCCACCCAGTCGGCGGTGCAGAAACTGCTCGAAGATGACCTGCTGACAAGAAACGGAAAGGTTTACAGTCTCTCCGACCCCCTCATGTCGCTCTGGTTGGACAAAAACATACGTTAAAGTAGCCTCCAGAGTATTGATTTGGAAGTTTGATTGAAGGGATAGCTCTAATAATATTTAATTTTTCTTGTATTCTAAGTGGTTCTATAAAAATCTTTTTCATACCTTTGCATTCATATTTTCATGCATGTCAATTAGAAGGCTGTTTTCTGATGGTTGGTTTGCATGGTGTTTGGACATTTAGTGATATTTAATTGGATTATTGTTATGGATTTAAATCAAAAACAAGCAATTATACGTAGTGGTAAAGAATATTTTCGTTCAGTTATTATTCCTAACCATCTTAAGAATCTCAATAAACTCCATTTGAGTAGTTTTAATGTAAATCCTTTCCTGATTAATTATCTTGCAGCGTTTTTGTGTGGCAATACTGAACCGGAAAGTCTTGCAAAAGCTTTGATTTATCCTCGTATTCTTGGCACAAGTTTGAATACTAGCTTTGGACAAAGTATCCAGATTTTCATTTCGCAACTTCAAGAAGTAGTTGGGGGCGCTTCAGGTATTGATGGTATTGACATTGAATTTGTGGACGCTATTGATGGTCGTCGTAAGTATTGCCAATGTAAAGCGGGGCCGCAAACTATTAATAAAGATGATATAGCTACTATACTTGGTCATTTCAAGTATCTTATGAATAAGTCTCGTTTAGATCGAATGGGATTGCAATTTGACGATCTTGTTGTAGGCGTTCTTTATGGAGACAGAACTCATCTGTCGGCTAACTATAAAGCTATTGATGCTCATTATCCTGTTTTGTGTGGTGCTGAATTTTGGGAACGTTTGACTGCCGACAAGGATTTTTACAACCAGTTGGCTAAAGCTTTTGGTGAGGTTGTAGAGGAAGATGGAATTGATGGTAGTTCTCTTATACTTAAAAAAGTAGCAGATATAGCTGAAGAAATTAGGAAGAAAGGCGGATTGTAATATGGCATTTATTTCTGAAAACAACTTAGCGGCGTTAATAGGTACTTCGAATCACACAGTTCAAACATGGGCTGATAAAGGACTTTATCCCATTCGTGAGAAAAATGGGAAGAAGGGGTTCGATATGAAAGACCTTGATGCAATTCCCGAAATACATGCTATGCTTGAAAGTAAGTGGGAGGAAGAACTTTCTGTTACCCCACTTCGCCAATACAACTCAATAGAACTCTTTGCAGGTGGTGGAGGTTTGGCTCTAGGAATGTCGTTAGCGGGATTTCATCATGTTTTACTCAATGAATTTGATGCAGCTGCGTGTAAGACGCTTAAAACCAACAAGCCGGAATGGAATGTTATTGAGGGTGATGTGCGCCATATTGACTTTACACCATTGAAGGGTAAGGTGGATTTTTTGTCAGGCGGGTTTCCGTGTCAGGCTTTTTCTTATGCTGGAAAAGGAGCGGGCTTTGATGATACACGTGGTACTTTATTTTTTGAGTTGGCTCGTGCTGTAAAGGAAATTCAACCTAAAGTTTTTCTTGGTGAGAATGTCAAGGGGTTAGTGTCCCATGAAAATGGTCGTACTTTTGAGACGATTCGCAATGCAATAGCTGAACTTGGTTACCAGTTGGTTGAGCCTCGTGTTTTGCGGGCAATGATGTATCAAGTTCCGCAAAAGCGAGAGCGTCTTATTCTCATAGCTGTTCGTAAGGATATAGCTGATCGGGTATGCTTTCGTTGGCCCTCTCCCTATCATGAGGTTCTTACAATGCAAGATGCGTTGTTCAAAAGTGTAATCTTTGATTGTGATGTACCTGCTTCGGATGGTGCCGTGTACCCAGATAAAAAGCGTAAAGTCTTGGCCTTGGTTCCGCAAGGTGGTGACTGGAGAAATTTGCCTGAGAGTGTTGCGAAGGAATATATGGGCGGCAGTTGGCATCTTGGTGGTGGAAAGACTGGTATGGCGCGAAGATTGTCGCTTGATGAACCGTCGTTGACCCTTACGTGCTCTCCCTGTCAGAAGCAGACTGAACGTTGTCATCCTTTAGAAACGCGTCCTTTAAACGTCCGTGAGTATGCGCGGGTTCAGACGTTTCCTGACTATTGGCAGTTTCAGGGCAGCATGAATGAGAAATATAAGCAGATTGGTAATGCTGTTCCAGTGAATTTGGCATGGGCCGTTGGACGATCGCTCATTCGCTTGTTTAACGACATTCAGACGATTATGCCAGAGGAAACTCAGGATTGTGCTAAAGCAGTGAAAGAAATCATCTGGGAGCAGTCGCAACTGGTTCAGATTAAAGATGCTAAGACGCAAACGTCAATGGCTAAAAGGCAAGTTTATAAGCAATTAGACTTCTTTGATCTTTTCGAGAAATATGCTCTTGATAGTATTGCTGATAACAGTATGGCTCATGAGTCTGTATGTGCGGAGTATGGAAACTTGGAGCTGGCAGATTGTCCTATAGACCTAAACAAGAAAGTGCTTGTTTCATTAGTGAAAAAGGACAACGAGCAGATGTTTGTTGACGGTTCGGCGACGGTTTACTATACTGGGAAAAGATTCCCGACAACTGTGGCGCTTAATCAACTATATTATTTTGTGCCTTACATAAAGGGTAAAGGGGTGCGAGATCTCTTTTTTATTAAGGCAGTGCGATTGGGCTATCGTAAAGAGGGAACGGAAGAGGAAGACAAAAGAGACTTGCGTCTGGTGTTTGAAATTAAAAGGACTCGCCGACTCTTTGAGGAGTATAAACCTGTTGAACTGAAAATCTGGAGAACGTTTACCGATACAACAATTGGTGAGTTACTTAAAGAGTAAGTGGTAGGTAGATGTAGTATTCATTTACCTATTGCATTAAAGAAACGTCATGGGCATAGATCGTGTTAAAGCAATCGTTTCAGCGCTTGAACGCGTCTTGTTAACTCTATGTGTTTGAAACAATAAGGGAAAATGTTGCCTCCAAAAGGAAATTTCTTACATTTTTTATAAGAAGCGCTTGTGAGGATCGAATATTTTTCGTACCTTTGCATCGTTCAGTGGAATGAGGGGCTCCAAAGAGAGCTCCTCATTTTATTTTATACAAAGCATAACGTATGATAGACAAAAACGTCGTTAAAAACTTAGTTGAGGAGTGGTTGGCAGACAAAGACTACTTCTTGGTTGATGTTACCGTCAGCCCCGATGACAAAATCACCGTGGAAATCGACCATGCCGATGGGGTGTGGATTGACGATTGCGCAAAGCTGAGCCAGTTTATCGAGGACCATCTCAGTCGCGATGAGGAGGATTATGAGCTCGAAGTGGGCTCAGCCGGACTGGGGCAGCCCTTCAAGGTGGAGCAGCAGTACATCAATTGCATTGGCGAGGACGTCGAAGTGATGGATGCCGACGGAAAGAAGGTGGCCGGAAAGCTCAAGAGCGTTGACGGACGCGACTTCGTGGTGTCGGTCAACGAAAAAGTGCAGGTGGAAGGAAAAAAACGCCCCGTGAAGATGGACGTGGACCACGCATTCAACATGGATAATGTGAAATATACAAAATACTTAATTAGTTTCAAATAAAAACTATGGCTGTAAGAAAGAAAGACGACGAGCAGTTGTCGATGATCGATAGCTTCCGCGAGTTCAAGGATACCAAGAATATCGACAGAACCACACTCGTGAGCGTGCTGGAGGAGAGCTTCCGCAACGTCCTTGCGAAGATATATGGCAGTGACGAGAACATCGACGTGATCGTTAACCCCGACAAGGGCGACTTCGAGATCTACCGCAACCGTGTCGTTGTGGAGAACGGTGAGGTGGAGGACGACAACAAGCAGATCTGCCTGAGCGACGCACAGAAGATTGAGCCCGACTATGAGGTGGGCGAGGAAGTGTCGGAGCCAGTCGACTTCGCCAAGTTCGGACGCCGCGCCATCCTGACCCTGCGCCAGACGCTGGCGAGCAAGATCCTCGAGCTTGAGCACGACGCACTGTTCAACAAGTATAAGGATCGTGTGGGACAGATCATCTCAGCCGAGGTCTATCAGGTGTGGAAGCGCGAGGTGTTGCTCGTTGATGACGAGAACAACGAGCTGATCCTGCCCAAGAGCGAGCAGATTCCCACCGACCAGTACCGCAAGGGCGAGACGGTGAGAGCCGTCATCGAGCGTGTGGACAACGAGAACAACAACCCGAAGATCATCCTGTCGCGCACCAGCGGTAAGTTCCTTGAGCATCTGCTTGAGCAGGAGGTGCCCGAGATTGCCGACGGCCTCATCGCCATCAAGGCGGGCTCGCATCCCCGGAGAGCGCGCCAAGGTGGCCGTGGAGAGCTTCGACGACCGTGTCGACCCCGTGGGCGCCTGCGTCGGCGTGCGTGGAAGCCGTGTGCACGGTATCGTGCGCGAGCTCTGCAACGAGAATATCGACGTGATCAACTGGACTGCCAACACGAAGCTGTTCATACAGCGCGCACTTAACCCCGCTAAGGTGTCGAGCATCGATCTCAACGAGGAGGACAAGAAGGCCGAGGTGTTCTTGGATCCCAGCGAGGTGAGCCTGGCCATCGGTCGCGGTGGACAGAACATCAAGTTGGCTTCTATGCTGACCGGCTACACCATCGACGTGTACCGCGTGGTCGACGGCAAGCAAGAGGCTGAGGTCGACGACGTTTATCTGGATCAGTTTAACGACGAGATCGACCAGTGGATCATCGACGCCATCAAGGGACTGGGTCTCACCACGGCCAAGGCTGTGCTCAACGCCCCCCGCGTGATGCTCGTCGAGAAGGCCGACCTCGAGGAGGAGACGGTCGATCATGTGATCGAGGTCCTGAAGAAGGAGTTCGAGTAATCCAACGGCTCTAAGACAAGAGCCGTCCCCTAATAAAAGGTGAAAAGCGTGGGGGAGGGCAGCACGCCTCCCCAGGCTTCCAAATAACAAGTCAAAAGAGATTATAAATATAATAAATAGAGTAAGGTGATGGAGCGAATGGCGTTTTACCTTTTTGCCACGAACCCCTCTCGCCTTTAAGAAAGGTTTTATGAGCATCAGATTAAACAAAGCATTACGTGAATTGAACATAGGACTTCAAACGGCAGTTGAATTCCTGGAAAAGAAAAGCGATCTGGGCGAGGTGAAGGCCGACGTGAGCTTCAAGCTCAACGATGCGCAGTATAAGGCGCTCGTTGAGGCTTTCAAGCAAGACGCAGCCGTGCTCTCAGCCGCCAAACAGCTTTTCCCTAAGAACAAGGAGAAAAAGCGTGAGACGGATTCCAAGCGGACAGAAACGCGCTCAAAGAGTGTGCTGGAGGGAACAAGCCACCAGCAGTACAAGCCATTGGGCAAAATAGACCTTGACAACCTGGGCAAGAAACCGGTCGGGGTCGGCTCTGCTGCTCCTGAGCCTGTTAAGAAAGAGGAGGCCAAGACTGCTGCCGTCAGTCGCGAGCCCGAGAAAGTCGTTGCCGAGAAGCCTGTGAGCGCAGCTCCGGAGAAGGTGGCCCCCAAGGCAGAGGCTCCCAAGGTGGAGCCTGCCAAGAAGGCTGAGCCCGCCAAGGTGGTTAAGGCGGAGGAACCCGTGAAGAAGGCGGAACCCGCCAAGCCCGCACAGCAGGCTGCTCCCGCTCCTGCCAAGCCCGCC
>ERZ780141.1756-NODE-1756-length-11959-cov-2.711778_pt1 | contig 11959 bp, 8 predicted proteins | sample MGYA00433080_ERZ780141 | MGnify/ENA primary metagenome ERZ780141 (study PRJEB29588, sample SAMEA2154047) | human gut metagenome | biome: human gut; feature: human-associated habitat; material: faeces | place: Denmark | collected 2008/2010 ... | reverse complement strand
CAAAAGAATACATGGCATCAAGTTTTAAAAAAATAAACAATGATGAAGCTAAATATATATTCTTCTGGGGATTAGACACACTGTTTGAAGATGATAAAAAAAGAATTGAAGAAGCTAAAAGTAAAAAAGAATCTGTTAAATAAATAAGTATAAAGGGGAGAAAATAAATGTCAAACACAAAATCAAGAGAATTTTTATTAATATGGGATTCAATAATGTCAAATCCAAATGGAGATATGTTAAATGAAAACAGACCACGCCAAGATGAAGTTACAGGTCAATTAGAAGTATCTGATGTAAGGGTAAAACGTTTTGCAAGGGAAGAATGGATAAATAAAGGTGCAAAAGTATTAGTTCAAACAGTTAAAGAAAAAGGAAAAATACAAACTTGTCAAAAAAGAGTTGAAACTATTCAAAAATCTGCAAACATAAAAGATGACGACATTGAAAAATATTTAACTGATAATTATATAGATGTTAAATTATTTGGTGCAGTTATAACAAAACCAAAAAGGGATATATTAGGTCCTCTTCAAGTTGCATGGAGTAAATCTGTACATGAAGCCCAAATAAAGTTTATGCAAGGTAATGCAGCATATGCTAGTTCAGAAGGAAAATCACAAGCATCTATTTGGACAAAGTATATATCTCCATATGCTCTATTTAAAACATATGCTGTTTATAATAATTTAGTAGCAAAAAAACAAAAAATAAAAGTAGAAGAAAAAAATAAAAAAACCCGAAAAAGAAAACGAAAAGGAGAACAAATAATATATGAATACATTGCTTGCAGCAGGACTTAACGAAAACCTTGCCGAAATCGTCGGCAAACTTCAAACCCTTATGGATTCGTTTTGGATCTATATCGTAATGGCACTTGCCGGCGTAGTTGTCGTGTGGGGTGCTTTCGTAGGAATTAAGATTGCAATCGCGCACAAGAACGAGGAAAAAATCAATGCGAGAGATATGGTCAAAAACCTTATCATCGGTATCATTATCATCTTCGTCGTCGCAATGGGTGCGCCGCTTCTTATCAACGGTCTTTCCGCTTGGGTAACTGCGTAATCGCATAGGGCGGATATTTTGCGCGGGGCGGCAGAGTTTTTTGCCGCCCTATATTTTTAACTTTAAGGAGGAGCAGAATGCTTATATTTTTTCAACAGTTATGCTTGCTTCTTTTTCTGTGGCTTCTAAAACTCGTAGACGGACTGATGGAGATATTCTCGGCAATATCGGGAATCACGGACGTAACGTATAAAGGCGAAAAGGTCAATATCATCGAATTTTTGGCGGGCGATAGCACGGTAAATACAATCTTTTGGTGCATTTTCATTTTGGCGATAGGGCTTACTTGTATCTTTACAATAGCCGCGCTTATCAAAAATATGATAAACACGCAACGAAACGTATCGACTATCGTCGGCAAGTTCTTTTTGGCTTTGCTTGGAACGATGGCAATGCTTACCGTCCTGTTCCTGATTATCCTTATATCCAACTCGTTACTCGTGCTTGTATCGCAGATATTTCAAATCGGGAATACGACGAAATTGTCGAGCGCGTTGTTCAACGCCTGCGCGGGCGATTGGATAAACGGGTATTCGGTGTCCGAGTTCAATATATCACGGCTCGGCGTAAAGGAAATTTTCGGAGATTATACTACGGGTTTCGTATTTCCCGACAAATGGAAATATAACGGAATGGTCAATCCCGACAAGTTCTTGTATCTGCCGTCGCTTATTGCAGGCGTTGCGCTTGCAATTGCGCTTGTGGTTGCCGTTCTCAACTTGGCGAAAAGGGTATACGAAATCATTTTTATGTACTTCGTAATGCCTATGAGTATGTCCACGCTTCCGCTCGATGACGGAGCAAGATTCAAGACTTGGCGCGAAACTTTTATAACGAAAATCGTGATTGCTTACGGAACGGTGTTCTCGGTAAATATCTTCGTTCTGCTTCTGCCGCTTATAACAAGAATGCGAATAGACGAAATCAGTGGTTTCGGCAATTCGATGTTCCTTATCTTTATGATCGTCGGCGGAGCAATGGTTATCCCGGCAGGGCAAGCGCTGTTTTGTAAACTGTTCGGACAAGCGGACGATATGCACGCAGGCGGCAACTTCTTACGTTCAGCGTTTTACGGTTCGCGTATGGTCGGAGCGGCAACGTTCGGCTTGGCGCATAAAATCATTCACGGCGGCGCGAGTGTCGGAAAAGCAATCTCGAATCACAGGAAAAACAAAGCAGACAGTAGTGGCGGAGGGGATAATTCGGACAAATATTCCGAAGATAAAACTTCTGCCGAAACAACGGAAGGATCGGAAAGTAGCGGAGGTGAAAGCACAGAATGAGAATAATTCCGAAGAAAATCAAAGTAAAAAACACGGTATGGAAATGCTATTCGATGGCAGACGTAATCGTTGCGTTGATCGTGTTTGCAATTATTTTCGTTGCAATCACTTCGGGTGCGTTCGCATTTGCCGTAATTATGGGACTTCTTGCCGTCGTGATGTTTATGCCGACGCAGGACGGTATTTTCTATTCGTGTATTTTGGAAAACATAAAATTTCTGTTTGCGAAAAAGGTTTATACCGAAAACGCAGACAAACAGAAAGAACGCGTGGACGCGCTCTTGAATCTGAAAGACATCAAGGAAAACGGGCTTATCGAATACAGCGGCGGATACTTCGGCAGAGTAATTAAAGTCGGACAAAAGAATTTCGGTATCGAGGACGTCGTTCAGCAGAACATTGACATCGATTATCTTGCAAACGCCCTTAAAATGCTCGACGGAACGCAATGCGCCGACATTATAAAAATAGACCGTCCCGTAAACTTGGACAACTTTGCGCAAGACCTGTTCGGCAGACTTGCGGAAATGAAAGAAAGCGTAGACGGGGAAGAAGTCAGAGAGATTAAAACGGCTATTTTGCGTGAGCGGATAGACCGTATCGACAAGATGAATAATATCCGCAAGCAGTATCTTTCGGACTATTACATCGTCGTTTACGGCAGAAACGAACTCGACCTTGAAAATACGACAATCAACGTTGCAAGCGAAATAAACAAGTGCGGACTGAACACGAAACTGCTCGGCAGAAAGGAAACGGCGATATTCCTGAAATACAGTTTTTCGCGTAACTTCGACGAACGAGAAATCAAGGAAATCGAAGATAATCGACTTATAGCGTGGGTAAAACCGAAAAAGGTTGAGTTCAGAGCCAACAGTTATACGGTTGACGGAACGCAAGCGGCGGTGTTTGCTATTGCGGATTATCCGTTACGAGTTCGTAACGCGTGGGGCGCGGACGTGTTCAATATTCCGAACACGAAAGTGGTTCTGCACGTCAAACCCGTGGATAAATTCAAGGCGATAAAGCGTATCGACAAATGTATCGGCGAAATGGAAACGAAACAAATTCTTTCCGAAAAGGCAAGCGAAGCGAACAGCGCAGAAACCCACAGAGAAACGATGAACGCGCTTTTAGACAGTCTGCAAACGGAAAACGAGTCGCTTCTCGACGTTACGCTTACTATCACGGCGTATAACTATCTCGATGACGACAACTATAAAAAGGCTGTAAGAAGAAGTATTATGACGGGAAATTTCAAGCCGTCCAACCTTTACGGCTTGCAGATAGAAGGTTTCAAATCGTCGGCAATTTCGCCTGTGAGTACGCTTAAAAACTATGAACGCGGTATCAATAGTTCGTCGCTTGCGGCGGTGTTTCCGTTCGTCCGCACGTTCGTTATGGACGACGGCGGTATTATGCTCGGAGAGAACAAAGCAAACGGCTTTCCGTTTATCTTCAATATGTGGAAACGCGGGAATCTGTATCAGAACTCGAACGGTATGATTATCGGCAAGTCGGGTTCGGGTAAATCGTTCTTCTTAAAATCGCTTATCGCGAACGAGTGGGCGAACGACGCGCGGGTGATTATTCTCGATCCCGAAGCCGAGTATCTGACCTTGACGAAAAACTTGTCGGGTAATCTTATCGACGTCGGCAACGCAAAAGAAGGCAGAATCAACCCGTTCCATATCTACAAGATATTGACTGAGGACGGCTTGCCCGCAGATCCGGTTGTAACGTTCAACACGCACCTGAAAATGCTCGAAAGTTTCTTCAAGATTGTTTTCGTGGGCGCGAACAGCGACGTTATCGAGCTTATAAACAACCTTGCGGTGGAAGCGTATGCGAGAAAAGGAATCTATGAAACAACGGACTGCACAAGGCTTAATGCCGAGGATTTTCCGCTGTTTACCGACTTATTGGCGGTCTTACGGGAAAAGAACAAGGAAGAAACGGACAGCCTGACATTGCGGGATATGCGGACGGCGGAGTTGTATTTGCAGAAGTTTGTAAACGGCAGATATTCGGATATTTGGAACGCGCCGTCTACGTTGAAAGTGAATGCCGACTTGATTGACTTTAACTTTCAGTCGTTGTTTGCAAACAAGAATAACACCGTAGCCAACGCGCAAATGTTGCTTGTTTTCCGTTTTATAGAGCAGGAAGTTATCAACGCAAGGGAAGCAAATAAAAGCGGAAAGAATTTGCGAACGCTTATCATCGCTGACGAGGCGCATTTGTTCATCGACGCAAAATTTCCGATTGCATTGGACTTTTTCTTCTCGATGAGTAAGCGAATCCGTAAATACAACGGCTCGTTCATTCCCGCAACGCAGAATATAGCCGATTGGAACGCGAACGAAGAACTCCGCAGCAAGACGAGCGCGATTCTCAAAAACTCGCAGTATACGTTTATTTTCAAGTTGTCCGCACCGGATATGAAAGACGTTTTGGACGTTTACAAAGCGGGCGATAGTTTTAACGCGGACGAGCAGAGAATGATTATCTCGGCGGTAACGGGACAGGTATTTTTCATCGGTTCGACGGAACTTCGCACGAACGTGAAGATTACGACGGGCGAATATATCAAGAGCTTGTTTGAAGATAAAACAGGCGAAAATTACAATAAGACCTGCAAATAAAAGTCAAGAGAAATGAAGAAGGAAATTGAAAAAATTTTCCAAGCAAAAAACGGTAACACAAAAAAGCCTCCGTAAAAACGCAGACTTGAAATATGAATAAAAACGGCTAAGCGGTGGTTGTTGTAAAAAGGTTCAAATGCTCCGTCACGCGAGCATAATAAATTCTTAAAAACTTGTTGGCGGCAGCGGTCATATAAACATAGAAATGTTTGCCTTCGGAACGCTTCTTGTCCATAAATTGGAATATTACGTTATTCGTCGGTGCTCGTTGCAAAACGACGGACATTACTTGGAACAGCGTTTTTCGCAAGGCTGCTGAACCGCGTTTTGAAATAGACCGAGATTGCGGATTGAAGTTTCCGGATTGAAACGGAGAAGCATCTAATCCGGCAAAACCGACGAGAGCTTTTTTGTTTGGGAAACGGGAAACGTCGCCGATTTCGGCAATAAGTTGAGAGCCGAGAACGGATCCCACGCCGAACATAGACATAACAGAGTCGTATTCGGGAAGCGTGGCTGCAATCTTGTTCATCTCGGATGCTAACGACGCAAGTGTTTCGTTAATACTGTTGAGTTGAATTATAGCATTTGAGACAAGTAAAGCTGAACTGTCTGAAAAAGATAAAGACGGCGAACAGTTACACGCGAAATCGTAAACTGCTTGAGCTTTGCTTTTGGAAAATTTGTAGCCGAACTTTTTACACCAAGAGAGATAACTTTTTAGGAAAAATGAGAAAGATTTTTTCGAAATACACTCCGAATGAGAAAATTTGAGAACAAAATCCACCCATTTTTCATGACCGTCGGACTTTCTTGTCGGCGTAGAGAACAAAGTATTTGCGCCGGGGAAAGTTTGGTCGAGAAGAGCGATAAGATTATTCTTCAATATAATTTTGAGCTTGTTGTATTGATTGTATTGGCGATTGTAGGATTTAAGTAAAAGTCGAGCTTCGGATTGAGCGGAGAACGGCGAAAGCTCATTCCAACGGTCGAGAGCAAAAGAAGCAATTTTAAGAGCATCTTTTTTATCGGTCTTAACTTTACGGACAGTTAAAGATTTTGTACTGTAATCTTTCACTAAAATTGGATTGACTACAGAAACGAAAAAACCGTTGTTACGGAGAAACAGGGCTATTGGGAGATAGTAATTACCTGTATATTCCATAACAACCTTCGTATCGCCGTTCAAAGTTTTAAGGAGTGTGACGAGCTTCGAAAGTTCCTTTGGACTGTGCGATACGTCGAACGGAGAAACAACGATTTCTCCGAACGGGCGCAGGACGGCTACGGTAGATTTGCCTTTCGAGACGTCGATACCGACAGCATTCATAAGTGTAACCTCCAAGAAAAGAATTAGTAATTAAGGCGACCGACCTTATCCATTACCGATTCAATCTGATTCGTTACACGGACGCGAAGCCCAACCTGCAAAAACCGAACGCTATAATGGAAGGACGGCTGACAGTCTTATTGACGGGCGTAAAAGCCCAAGGAGAGTATGGTCAGACCTGTATTACCCTTCCATTATAGCTTAGGTAACGGAACTTGAAAAGTGCTAATTCAAATACCGCACTTTTTTCGGTCAATTATATTGTATCAGGAGGGCAATTAAGTGGTAAAAACCAAAAGAAAAAGCATTTTACGAACGCTGTTGTGTGCCGTGTTCGCGCTGTGTTTTGCGGTAGGCTTGTCAAGTCTGTTTGCAAGCGGCACGACGGCGTATGCGGCAACCACGCCGAAATATACCGTCAAGTTTAATTGGTCTACGAAAACCACAACGGGAACGGGTGGTGGAACGGGAAGCAATACGGCAAGCGGTTCAGGCGTAAGTTACAGTATGCAAACAGGACAATATAGTTTTGTGGACTATTCGGTAACGCTTTACGGCAGCTCGTCGTCGGGAACGGGAACGTTTGAAAGCGGAAGTTATATCGGCTCGAACTCGGTCAACGTTATTATCAATTCAAAGGTAAAAATCCCGACAACCATTTCGGGCAACGGTACAACGGTGGCAAAAGGAAACAATAATTCGTTTTCGCTTTCTAACCTTGCAGACGGTACATATACGGTAACTTCGAGTTTTAGCGCAGGATGGGCAACAAGCCCGCGTTCGGGTATCGGCAAATCATATTCGTTCACGTTTCAGTTCAAGGTAGATAGCACCGCGCCTACAATGAATAACGTTTCGACTTCGTCTACGGGCAAATACACGAACTCGTCTACATACGTTTCGGCTTCTGATTCGATGAGCGGCGTGGAGTGTATTTATATGAAAACGCCCGGCAGTAGCAGTTACGGTAATATGGGTACGTCTACTACGGTATCGTCGTCGGGAATGAACGGTTTGTATTCTTTCTATGCAAAAGATAAGGCAGGCAATACTTCAAGAACATATTTTCTGTATCTCGATACCGTAAAACCCACAGGAAAGATTAAGAACAGTAACGGTACGGAAATTACGGGAAGTTACACGAATCAGACGTTTTCCTATTCGGCAACGGACAGCGGGAGCGGAATCAGTTATTTGCAGTATAAAAAGCCGAGCAGTTCGTCTTGGTTGACCTATACTTCGGGAACAAGTATTTCTGCAAGCGCGGCAAGCGGAACGTATCAGTTCAGAGCTGTAGATAAAGCGGGTAACATTTCCGCGACGAAAAGCATTACGCTTGATTCTTCAAAGCCGACAATGACTTTATATTCGGGAGATGTTTCGGTATCGAACGGATTCAAAAGCATAGCAAACTATATCAAGGCAACGGCGACGGACAGCGGAAGCGGCGTAAAAACAATCTACGTTAAAAAGCCCGGCGCGTCGAGTTACACCGAATATGCAAGCGGACCGCAACTGACGGCAGACGGCGCATATTCGTTCTATTGCGTGGATAACGCGGGGAACGCTTCGCAAACCTATACGATTTCAATGGATCACACAAGACCTACGATTACGAGTTCGGTCGGCGGGTTCGGGAAAACGTTGAAAGACGGGTTTACCGTTACCGCTTCGGATAATTACAGCGGCGTAACGCTGTATTACAAAACGCCGAACAGCACTTCGTTTGTGGCAAGCACCACTTCAAGCGTCGTCTTTTCAAAAACGGCGGTAAACGGCACGTATGGTTTTTACGCGGTGGACGGTTTCAGAAACAGGAGCGATACTTGTTTTATGTATATGAGTATCGACGCGCCCGAAGCAACGATAGTAAGGTCGGACAACAGTCATAAAGTTTGTGTGATTTGGACGGCGAGTAACTGCTATGCAACGCTGAACGGGAAAAGCTATACAAGCGGAACGTGGATTGAGCAAGAGGGTGAATATACTTTTATAATCACCAACGACGCCAACCGTTCGACAACGTATAAATTCACGGTAGATCACTACTACGCAAGGTATTCTATGGTTGCGCCGACCTGCACGCAAAAAGGCTATACAATATATAAATGTACGGGTTGCGGCGATAGCTACGACGGAGATTTTATCGAAGCCAAAGGACACGACTACGAAAGCAAAATCGTAAAGCCGACCTGTACGGCGCAAGGCTATACGCGATACACTTGCAAAACCTGCGGCAACACCTATACGGATAACTTTGTCGAAGCCGAAGGACATAAATACGGCGAATGGACAACCGTAAAAGAGCCTACTTGCGTAGACTTGGGAAAAGACGAGAGAACGTGTTCGGTATGTTCTTACGTTGATGAAAAGGATACGGACGCGCTCGGTCATAGTTATAAAGACATCGTTGTAGATCCGTCCTGTACGGAACGCGGAAACACTATCCACGAGTGCGAAAGGTGTGGTCATACCTATACGGACTCTTACACGGAGGCAACGGGACACGATTTCGGGGAGTGGACAAGTCTGACGAAGCCGACTTGTACGGCAAGCGGCGTAGAACAAAGGAAATGCACGAGTTGTCCGCAGACCGAAACGAAAATCGTAAGTCCGCTCGGTCATAATTATAAGGCGGAACTTGTAGAACCGACTTGCTTGGAACAGGGTTACACAACGCATATTTGCTCGCGTTGCGGGACGGGATATAACGATACGTTTGTGCCGCCGCGCGGACACGACTATGAAGAAATCGAAGTTGCGCCGACTTGTACGGAAGAAGGCTATCGCGGAAAGAAATGCCGCCGTTGCGAAGATTGCGTAAAGACGGAAATTCTGAAAGCGGTCGGACATAAATTCACCGATTCGTATTTTATCGCAACTTGCGAGGACGAAGGTTATACGCTCCATACCTGCCTGTCTTGCGGAAACGAATATAAAGACAACATCGTTCCGGCAACCGGACACGATTATGAAACGGAAGTCGTGCGCGAACCGCATTGCGAAATTGAGGGCGAGAGAAAATTCCATTGCACGAAGTGCGAGAAAGAGTATTACTCGGATATTCCCGCAACGGGGCATAACTGCGAACTCACGGGAACGGAAGAAGTAAACGGCGAAAATATCCGTACTTACGTTTGCACGAACTGCGGAGCGATTACCACGCAGAATATGGGCGAGCAGTATGAGCAGGTATCTTCGTATATCGGATATTTGTTCGGTCAATATCAGCCTTATATGTGGTGGGTGCTATTAGCGACCGCAGGCGTATGGAGTATCGTGATGGGCGTATTCTTTGCGATTGCGCAGAAGAACGAAGATAAAGAAAAGGCTCGGAAGATGATTAAAAATTACGTCATCGGACTTGTCGTTATCTTTGCCATTCTCGTTGCTTGTCCGTATCTTGTAAAAGGTATCGCGGCATTGATTGCGGGGTAAAAAGACAAGGTTTTACAAAAAATTCAATTTCAGGGCGAGAAATCGGCTTGACAACACACTCAACTTGTGATATTATTATAGTGCAAATAAAAAGAATATTGCACGCATAAAATATCATAAGGAGGTGCGCAACAATGACTGTTATGCAATATATAGACGAATTTGTTCGGAAAGCGGAATTAAGAGTTCCATTGTATACGAACGAGATTTACGAGTATGTAAAAACAAAGTTACCCGACACGGATAAAGCAACGTTTAATATGACTTTGCAACGTTATGAAAAGCGTAATCCCGATTTTGTGCGTTACCAAAAAGGTGTTTACTACAAAACGGTGCATACGCCTTTCGGCGTTGCGGGAATCGACACAACCGAGCTTATTAAAAGAACGTATCTTGTAAACGGCGACGAGGTAATCGGATACGAGTCCGGACCGTCCTATATGAATAAGATAGGGCTTACGACGCAAATGCCGAATATGACTTATATCGTAACCACGCGAACGAGATATACGACGGAAGATAAAAAAGACGGCATATATCTTATTAAACCCGTTATTCAGATCAATAGGGATAATTACAGATATTTGCAACTACTTGATATGCTTGACAATAAGATGAAAGTCAAAATCGAAGCGGATAACTATCAAGAGATTTTAAGAAAACAAATCGGCACGTTCGGTTTGAGCTTTGAACGGCTTATAGGGTACGCGAAGTATTACAATAACAATAATGTGTATGCAGGGCTTTCGGAGCTTGCGAGAGGGGTAAACTAAAATGAATTTACATTTAGATAAAGCGGCATTTCAACTTGTAGTGGACGATATATCGAAGAAATGTTCCGTTCGCCGCGACGTTTTGGAAAAAGATTATTACGTTACGCTTTTACTGAAAGAGTTGTCGGAAAAGGAACATCAGGCGTATGCTTATTTCAAAGGCGGTACGGCACTTTATAAAGCGTTGAAATCTATTCGCAGGTTTTCGGAAGATATAGACCTTACGGTGTATATCGAAGATTGTCCTACGGCAAGTCAGGCGAAAAAGCGACTTGAAAACGCCACGCTGAAATTTAGTTGCCTTGAAAAAGGGGAAACACTTGAAAATCATCGCGGAAGCATTACTTGCGAGTATCTTTACGAGTCGATGTATGCGCTCGATAAAGAGGACGCGTTACAACGCTTCGGCAGAGTGAAAATAGAAGCCACGAGCTTTACAGTAAGCGAGCCGACCGACAGAATAACGATTGCGCCGCACCTTTATGAGCTTGCAAGCGAAGAACAGCAAAAGATAATGCGTGAAGTGTATAGCGTAGAACCGTTTGAAATCGAAACGATTTCGCTTGAACGCATTTTTATCGACAAGGTGTTTGCCGCGCAGTTTTACTTTGAACGGAAAGATTACAGCGACGTTGCAAAGCACGTTTACGATTTAACCGTGCTTCTCGATAACGAGCAGATCAGAGCGTTCCTGAATGACGAAAAACGCGTTCTTGAAGTAATAGGGTATAAACGCAAAGAGGAATTGAACCGCAAAGGCGGCGTTGCCGCAGATATGCAAATAGCAAACTTCGATTACTTCCGAGGGCTTGACGGAAACAAAGAGTTTGAAAGCGCGTTCGATGAAATGCAACGTATTTATGTGTTTAACGAGCAAGACAAATTAAGCAGGGAAACTGTTTCTGCCGCTATATCCAAGTTAAGAGAGATTATGGATATAGAGTGGAACAGAGAATGACAAACAAATAATTAAGGAATAAGGAACGTTCTTCGGAGCGTTCCTTTTCTATACCGAAAATGCACTAAAACTATTCAAATATCAATAGTTTTAGAGCAAAATCGGTTTTACGGATAGATTCTGAAAATATTTTATGAAAAGTAATCAAAACAGCTTGACAATATCGTGCTATCACGATATAATAAAGACGAAGAAAACAAAGGAGGTGCTTTTATGAACGTAGAAGCGGTAATCAAAAAGGCTGAGTCAGACGAAGGTTTGACGGTAAAGGAGATTAAGGTTTATCAGAAGGCGGTAAAGCCTGTAAAACACGTTTACGGGAAATACGGCACTCTCGCTAAACGGTATTTGGAGGATAAAGGACTCGATTGGACGATTGCGAATCTTCCCGAATACCTGCACGGCGTAGATAAAGCCGCCGACGAACTGTACGAAACGATGTATGAAAAGTTCTCGAAAGAAGAGCG
>ERZ780141.1752-NODE-1752-length-11975-cov-3.405034_pt1 | contig 11975 bp, 10 predicted proteins | sample MGYA00433080_ERZ780141 | MGnify/ENA primary metagenome ERZ780141 (study PRJEB29588, sample SAMEA2154047) | human gut metagenome | biome: human gut; feature: human-associated habitat; material: faeces | place: Denmark | collected 2008/2010 ... | reverse complement strand
CAGTACGGCAAGGCTCGGATATACGTTAAGTGGCGGCTGGCTTGATATTGGTCTCAGGGCAAAGTCAGCAGTTGTTCTTAAAAAATTGAATAATCAGATTTAATTCATAATAGAAAATGAAGAAAGGGGCGATTTTGTTATGCCTAAGAATACAGGTGACGAAACAAAAAGCGAAATTAAACTTAACCGAAAAATGAGAATGTGGAACAAATACCGCAATTATTTTATTACAGGAGTTGTAATTGTAATTGTCCTTATTGTTCTTGCACCCTGCAAACGCCAGAACACCGGCGAGCATAGCCATGCAGAGAATAATAGATATAAGCTTTTTCATCTTTTTTCCCTTTCGTGAGGATTATTGCGGGCTTACCCGTTTTGTCCATTATACCAAACCTGAACATTCAAGTCAACACGGGCAAAAAAGGCAAAAAAAGGAAGAGCCGCATCTCTGCGACTCTTCAATCGATTGATTTTGGTTTAGCTTGCGGGAGTCTCGGGAGTCTCGGGTTTCTCGGGAGTTTCCGGCTTTTCCGGGGTCTCCGGAGCCGAAGTGGTTGTTTCGGGAGCATCCGTTGTAGTCTCAGGAGCGGCGGTTGTGCCGGGCTCGACATACGGAACAAGCTTTAAGCCGCTGCTGCGGAAATAGGTGCCATCTGTGAGTGTGATTACAGTGCCTGCCTTAACATTCTCTTTGTAGTCCTTGATGGAGAGCTCGATATATCTCAGATCGTAATAGACCATGTATCCGTTTTCGGAATCCGTGGGAACGAGGGTGTACTTGCCGGGCTTTATGTCCTTGCCGACCTTGTACATTCCGGAGTTGTAGCTGCCGTCGCTGTTTGCACCGGGGATTTTTACTCCGAGGGAAGTGTCTTCCATGAACAGGACGCGCTGACCCTTTTCAAGGTTGTAATAAACGGGATAATCCTCGGCGAACATGATTGCCGTTGCGTCCTCGTCAAAATAATCGCTTGATGAGAAAACGGTGAAGAACGAGCCTTCGGATGAACCGAGAGTGGTTATGCCTGCGGGGATGTCAACGCCGACTCTGTAGGAGCCGATCTTGTATTTGCCGTTTGTGGCGCCCATCTTATTGACTTCGGAGGCGAGGATGAATTTGCCGTTCTTGACTTCAAGAGTATATCCGGCTTTCATGGTGACGAACAGTCCGCAGGGAAGAATATCAAATTCAAGCTCGCCGTCTTTGCCGTCGGTAAGCATAAGCGAGCATTTCTTTGAATTGGGAACTACATAGTATTCGCCTGCCGCGAGGTTCTTGCCGCAGGTATATTTTCCGTCCTTTTTCCACTCGGGCTTTCTGACCGAGGGAGTGGTGGTGTTGACCTGACCGGGATTTCTTGAGATGTCTGTAACCCTTCTGACGGCGTCGGAAGCGGGCTCTTTCTTCTCGGGTTCGGTCGTCTCTTCGGACGAGGGTTCGGTGCTCTCATCGGTGACTGCGTCGACTGCCGCGCCGCTCTCGGAGGGGGCAGTTGTGTCGTCGCCGTTCTTCTTCGACTTGCAGCCGCAGAAGAGGAACATTATCGCGCACATGATGAGCGCAACGGCGGAGATAAGTTTTCTTTTCATTGTCTTTTCCTTTCTTTTTTTGACTTTCTTTTTTCTTTCCCTGAGAAGACTTCACGGAATAATTCCGTTCGGTCAATCTCAAATTGAGTATATCAAAATATGCAAAACTTGTCAACAAAAATTCACCGAAAAATGTCAATTTGAACAAACATATGGGGAGGATGTGAAAAGCGTGACTAAAAAATATATAAAAAATTATATTTTGCTGCGAAATTTATGTTAACTTTGTTGACTTAATTTGCCGAATGTTTTAAACTATGTTACAGAATAAAAAATTAACATACGGAGGAATGACAATGTTCAAACGCACCCTGTCGCTGCTGCTCTGCCTGCTTGTTGCGGTGCCTTCGCTCGCGTTCTGCGCCTTTGCGCAGGAGAACGAGGTGTCTCCTGCGGAGATAAGCTACGAGATAACAGACCCTTATGCGGATGTCGATTGGGACAGCTGGGGAATATATAAGGCTCAGCTGCACACCCAGAGCAACGCGAGCGACGGCTATCTGCCGATCCACGAAGTCGTTGAGAGACACTATGACCTCAACTACGATATCCTCGCGCTCACAGACCACGGCACGATAAACAAGGGCTGGGATCAGAAGCCGCAGCTCGTGCCGCTGATAAGACTCGTCAAATATGAGCGCACGAAGCTCGCGCCCATTTACCCGCTGACCGATGAGGAGTACAAGGCCTATACGACCGGCACTGCCGCATCGCAGACGAGAACGCATAACAACGGTATGCTCGATGTCCCGCAGGGCATAGAGCTCAATATGGCGACCCCGAAGTGCGACTGCCATCTGACCGGCTACTATGCCGATTACGGTCAGGGTCTCGCCGGCGTTTACGGCGACTATGAGACCCCGTCGAAGGGCGTGCGACGCAAGGGCGGAATATCCATGCTCTCCCATGTCGGCGAGTATGTCTATCCCGAAAAGGACAGCGCAGATCATGTCGGTCAGAAGATAGACGATTATTATGCCAATAAATTTGCGCGCATCTTCCTCGACAACAAGGACTCGAGCGTCGGCATGGGCATCAACAGTGCCACCGACGCGCACACCCGCTGCGACCGCATACTTTATGATCAGATACTCCAAAAGACCATACCCAATAACGTCGTCCCGTGGGGCTTCGCTTTCTCCGATTCTCACGATGTCCGCTCGATAAACGATGCCTACACCATGATGGTTCTGCCGGAACTGACAAACGAGAATGTCCGCAAGGGCATGGAGAACGGCTGGTGCTTCGCAGTCTCCCACTATTCAAACGGTGTTGAGCTCAACGGCATGGAAGAGATGCCCGGCTTCGACGAGGATAAGGTCTATGACACCGAGGCATATCTTCGCGACGACACTCCGCTCGTCACCCGCGTGATCGTCGACGACGAAAATGACACGATAAGCATCGAAGGCACGAACTTCAATTCGATAACCTGGGTATCGAACTGTAATGTTATCAAGCGCGAGACGGATATAGACAGCGGCAAGGCGACCCTCGATCTCCGCGCGGATGATCTGCTCGACACGCCATATCTCTATGTCAGATTCTATATCACGGGCGACAACGGCATCTGCTATTCTCAGCCCTTCGTTATCAGAAGAAACGGCGAGGACTTCGGCAAGGTCAGAGTTCCGAGAACCCACGACCTCTCGACCGCCCTGCGCGCTACAGTTACAGTGCTCGACTGGGCTTATTTCAAGTTCAATCCCATTGTCTGGGCGTTCAAGTATTTCTTCCTCGGCTACAATGCTTTCGATCATTTCTTCGACGCATATTGATTTAAGGAGAATATATAAATGAAGAAGAACTTCAAGCGCGTTCTGTCGGCTGCGCTGGTTATCGTGATGCTGTTCACCGCTTTCCCGGCGGCGTTCGCGTTCGGCTCGAAAGAGACGGATTATACGATAATCAGCCCCTATGAGCAGGTCGACTGGAACACATGGAAAACTTATAAAGCAAACCTCCACGCACACTGCGACGCGAGCGACGGCGACCCGACGCTCGACGAGATGGTCGAGGAATATTATAAGGCGGACTATGATATCCTTGCGATGACCGACCACGGCGTTATCACAAACGGCTGGACGAGTGAGAGAGAGACAAACGGCATTTTCAACAAGTTCAGAAAAGTATACCCGATGAGCGAAGAGAACTACGAGCGCATCACAAAGGGACTTGACCGCGGCGGCAGAGGCATGACCGATATCCGCGGCGGAATCGAATGCAATATGGCTGTCATCTCGAAGACTCATGTCAACGGATATTTCACCACCTACGGACAGGGAGAGTGGGGAATCGAAAACGATTACAGAACCGCTCCCGTTGAAATCGAAAAGGCGGGCGGCAATTCCGTGCTCAACCATGTCGGCGACTGGGTCGATTCCGGCAGATTCCCGCACCGTTCTCACTGGAACGTCTACATAGCCTATTTCGCGGGCATATTCATCGACTGCCCGAGCTGCCTCGGCATGGAGATAGTCAACAACACCGACAGAGTCACCCGCGGCGACCGTGAGCTTTGGGATGAACTGCTCCAGGTCGTTATCCCCAAGGGCAGAAACATCTGGGCCTTTGCCGATGACGATTCCGAAAAGCTCAACGAGGTCGGCAGATCTTTCGAGTTCTTCGTCCTGCCCGAGAACAACGAAGCGAATGTCAAAAAAGCGATGAAAGACGGCAACTTCTTTGCCGCGAGCAAATATTACAAGACCACCGACGGAGTCGGCGACTTTGACGGTGACGGCAATGTGCCGCTCGTGACCGGTATCAAAGTCGACCAAAAAGCGAACACGATAGCCGTCGCCACCGATCCTACCCGCGACTGCCGGGTTATCGAGTGGATAGCAGACGGCAAAGTTATCGCCACGGGCAACACCATAGACCTCAACGACTATGAAAAGGATCTCGGCTGCTATATCCGCTTCCAGATGAAGGGCAGCGGCGGCGTGACCTATTCTCAGCCGTTCGAGCTTCAGTACAAGGGCAGAATAGATAAGCCTGTCCCCAGCTGGGCGCTCTGGGTCTTCAAGACCGAAGCGGGTCAGAAGTTCATGAAGTTCTATCATTCCCATTCTTTCGCTCTCGGTGCGCTCATCGCCGAGAAGATAAGAATCCTCATCGAGGATAACATCAAAAAGTAAACTGCGGCACTTCTCTGGCTTTTCCCGGAGGGGTGCTCTGTGCTTTGAAAGCACTTTTTCTTATAACTTTGATATCTTTGTTAAATTTTTGTATCGCGGTACAAAAATAATTTGAAAAATGAAGATTGTTTATTATTTTTGCATATTGTCTTTTGCTATGTTGGTGATATAATTTAGTAGCTGAAAGAAGCAGAAATAGTATATATAATAGGTATACCAAAGATGTATACCAAAACAGCGCAAAAGAGGTGCAGTTATGGAAAGCATCATTAAAACAATAGTCGATATGGACAAGCGCGCGAGAAAGCGCACCATGGAGGAACAGGAGTTCTTCGACAAGGCGGATTCCGAGCTTGCCGAGCAGGCGAAGAAGATTCAAGCTGAGGAGCAGGAGCGCACCGACAGCGAGATAGCAAAGACCACATCCGAATATGACACAAAGCTGAAAGCGGCTCTCGACGAGATAGAGAAGAAGGCTCAGGCAGTCTCCGATACTCTCGACGAGCAGAGCAAGGCTAACCGCGAAAAATGGGCGCAGGAGCTCGCCGACAGAGCCGTGAACGCCGACTGATCAGATTTTTTTGAAAGGAAGTGTGCCGTATGACAGTTTCGTCCGCCGCAAACGCAGTGCTCGCAAAGGCTCGTGCTATGTACGGCAAACGCCTGACCGCACAGAACTACACCGATCTGCTTGCCTGCCGTTCCGTCAACGAGGCGGCGGCTTATCTGAAGGCTCACACCGCCTATGCCGATGCGTTCGAGGGCGTGACAATGGGCTCGCTCAGACGCTGGCAGATAGAAATACTGCTCAGGGAGCATCTTTCAAACAACTTCGCTTCCCTTTGCAGATATGAAAAATCCATCGGCGACGGCTTTTATAAATATTTCGTGACGCTGAGCGATGTTGATATGCTGCTCCATTCGGTGCGCTATCTCAACAGCCGCCACCCGGAGAAGAACCTCGCCAAAGTGCCCGACTTCTTCGTGCGCCACTCGGAGCTCAACGCCTCAGCGCTTGAGACCGCGACAAATGTTGATCTGCTTTTGGCGGCAGTCGAGGGCTCACCGTATAAAGCGGTTCTTGCCCCGTTTGCCTCTGTCGGTTCCGACGGCAGACCCGATTATTTCGCCATGGAGCTGGCGCTCAACAAATATCTCCACTCGCAGGCGGAGGCGCTCATCAAAAAGAACTACAAGGGCAAGGAACGCAAGGAGCTTGACGCGATGCACGCGTTCGATACGGATGCCGAGAATATCGTCTCGCTCTACAGGCTCAAGCGCCTTACCAATATGCCGCAGAGCGTGCTCACCACGATGCTTATGCCCGGCGGAACGCTCGATGAGAAGGCGCTGACAGGATTTATGAAAGCGCCGGATGCCGAAAAGGCACTCCAAACGCTCAAGGGCACGGCGTATGCCGCGTTTGCCGAGCGGGGTGACCGATCGGTCGAGCAGGTGAGTGCAAAGCTCAGATATGACCGCGCGAAAGGTCTTGTGCGGTTTTCAACTTTCCCGAGCGTCGTGATGATGAGTTATGTCGCGCTCGCGGAGAATGAAGCAGAAAATCTTACCCACATTATTGAGGGTATAAGATATAATATTCCGCCCGAAGAAATAAGCCGGTTCCTTATCGGCGTGGGCGACTGACAGCTTTTTAAGAGTTTAAAAGGACGGTGATAAACCTTGGCAGTTGCAAAAATGAAGCTTGTTAAAGTCACAGGTCCGCTCGACCAGCTTAACAATTTCATTTCAACCTGCTGCTTGGACGGATCGTTCCATCCCGAGCAGGCAACGCAGTATATGTCTGCGTCAATGGGTTATTCGACGCTCAGCGAGGAAAACCCGTATGCGCCGATGCTGCAAAAAATAGAGGAGCTTATCCGCGAGAATGATTCCGCGCCCGACCCGACGATAGTCGGCGACCGCTCGCGTGAGATTCAGCTCGACGATAAGACCAGCGCCTACATCGACGAACTGGACGAAAAATTGTCCGCGATGCACGACGAGTACAAGGAGCTTGAGGATCAGCTCGAGCAGTGCCGAAACGGCATTGCGAAATATGAGCATTTCACGGGCTTCGATGTCGGACTCGATGAGCTGTTCAACTGCAAGTTCATCAAGACCCGCTTCGGTCATATGCCCAAAGAGAGCTACGAAAAGCTCGTCGCCTATGACGACGACCCCTATGTGCTCTTCATCCCGTGCTCGACCGATGCGACCGACTATTGGGGCGTCTACTGCGCGCCGAGAGAGCGCGTCGACGAGGTCGACAGCATCTTCGCGGGACTCAATTTCGAGCGTCTCCAGGTTCCCTCGGCAGTCGGTACCGTTGAGCAGGTAATAGATCAGCTCAAGAGCAATATCGAGATTATCGAGGACGACTTAAAGCAGCTCGACGAGCGCGCCGCGGCACTCTGGAAAGAGAACCGCAAACGCTGCAACGAGATATATACGAAGCTCGTCGATCTCAATACAGTCTTTGAGATGCGCCGCTACGCCGCGTGCCACAACAAGTATTTCTTCTATGTCGGCTGGGTGCTCGCACACGATTCAAAGGCGTTCGAGAAGAAAGCGGAGGCAATAGAGAATGTCGAAGTCGAGGAGAATGACCCCGACAAGAGCTCCGAAAAGACTCCGCCCGTGAAGCTCAGAAACCCCGCGATATTCAAGCCCTATGAATACTTCGTCGATATGTACGGCCTGCCGTCATATTCGGATATCGATGTCACGGGCTTCGTCGCGATAACTTATACACTGCTGTTCGGCATCATGTTCGGCGATCTCGGTCAGGGACTTGTGCTCTTCCTGCTCGGTATCCTCGGCTGGAAGATAAAGAAGATGCCCCTCGCACGCATACTTATCCCGTGCGGTCTTTCGAGTGCGGTGTTCGGCTTCGTGTTCGGCTCGGTGTTCGGATATGAAGATATGCTCGACCCCGTCTATCATGCGCTGGGCATGGCGTCAAAGCCGCTGAGCGTTATGGATTCGATAAACACCGTTCTGATAGTTGCTATCGGCATAGGCGTCGTCCTTGTCGTGACCGCGATGCTCCTGAATGTAATATCCTGCCTCAAGCATAAGAAGATAGGCGAGGCGATATTCAGCAACAACGGACTCGTCGGCATACTGTTCTATCTCGCGGGCGTTGCGTTCTGCGTAGCGTTCATGAACGGTCCTCAGGTTCTCCCGAACAGCGTGCTGTTCAGCGTCATGGGCGTCTGCGCCGTGCTGCTCTATATCAAAGAGATACCGATCGGCATTATCGACAAGCATCCGGACTGGAAGCCCGACAGCATCGTTGACTTCCTGCTTCAGAACCTGTTCGAGCTTATCGAATATGTCCTGTCCTATTTCAGCAACACCGTGTCCTTCCTTCGTGTCGGCGCGTTTGTTATAGTCCACGCCAGTATGATGATGGTTGTGTTCACCCTCGGCGGTGACGGCAGCAACATCCCCGTTATCATCATAGGCAATATTATCGTCATCGCCCTTGAAGGTCTGCTCTCGGGCATTCAGGGACTGCGTCTTGAGTTCTACGAGATGTTCAGCCGCTTCTACGAAGGCGGCGGCAGGGCGTTCACACCCGCAAAGCTCGAGCAGGCTCAGACAAATATAAAAACCAAAATTGCCGGTAAAAAGGCCAAAAAGGCTTTAGCCAATAAAGACTAATCGGAGGTAAAGTAAAATGACAACTCTTTTTTATTCCGTTATGATCGTAGTTCCCGCGGCGGTGCTTCTCGCATCCGTTGTGTACACAATGAAGAAGCACTCTGAGGGTCAGAGCATCAAAAAGAGCCTTCGCATGAACGCGGCAACTTTCGCCGTCATGGTTCTGCTCGTCGCAGGCTGCGCTATGGGCGCTTTTGCAACCGGCAGCGAGGACACTACCGCAGCTCCGGCTGATACAACCGCCGCTCAGGCTTCCGACGCAGTCGCCGAGAGCGCAGAAGCGACAACCGTTAAAGATAACTCCAAGGGTCTCGGACTTCTTGCCGCTGGTCTTGTTACCGGTCTTGCCGGTATCGGCGGCGGTATCGCAGTTGCGCTCCCGCAGCTATCGCCGCAACGAGCGAGGATCCCAAGGCATTCGGTAAAGCGCTTATCTTCGTCGCCCTCGGTGAGTCGATAGCCCTTTACGGTGTCGTTATCTCCATACTTATCCTCAACAAGGTCTGACGCCCTCAGGGCAGAAGAACGGCGGCGTAAAGCGATATAACTTTACGCTGCGTTGAAAGGAACGGAAGTTATGCGTTTTTATTTGATAAGCGACAATGCCGATACGCTTGTCGGAATGCGCCTTGCGGGTATCGACGGAGAGCTTGTCAGTCGGTCGAGGATGCGGTCAACCGCTGCCTCGCCGATGAAGATGTCGGCATCATTCTCATCACGCACCCGCTGTGTGAGCTGTGCGGCGATTTCATAACGCAGACAAAGCGCAGCTACGATAAGCCGCTGATAGTCGAGATCCCAGACCGCCACGGTTCGCAGGGGAGCGACTCCATCGCGCGCTATGTGCGCGACACTATCGGCATAAAGATTTGAGGTGTTTAACCAATGCTCAATCAGGAAGAAAGAGCTGCAAAGTTTTTTGACGCCATAACCAAGGACGCCGAGGAACGCCACGAGGAGATGACCCGCAAGACCCGCGAAACGGTCGAAAGCGGACTTGAAAAGGCAAAGACGAAGGCGCACTCCCAGGCTCAGGCTAAAATAGAGCGCGAGCGTATGCTCAAGGAGCAGGATTTCAACCGCACCGTCGCCAATGAGAGAACTCAACAGCGCGCCCGCCTGACCGACAAGCGCGGCGCAATTACCGACGAGGTTTTCGGTGATGCGCGTGAAAAGCTCACTGCCTTTACAGAGTCGGACGGCTATGCGGATTTTCTCAAAAAGAGCGCGGCAGGTTTTGCGGCGGTTTTCCCGCAGGGGGATGTGACAGTTTATGTCCGCCCCGGCGATATGCGCTTTGCGGATGATATAAAGAACGCTTTCAGCAGGGACTGCAAGGTCGAGAGCAGTGATGAAATAGCTATTGGCGGATGCCGCGCCGGAGTCGTCGGCGGCAGCACCGTGGCTGACGATACGCTCGACACGCGCCTTGAAGCGCAGCGCGAGTGGTTCCTCGAAAATTCGGGAATGTCAGTAATACTTTAACGGTCGGAGGTGAACGGCTTGTCCGAGAATAATGTTATATACGGAATAAACGGACCCGTCGTTACGATAAAGGGCGAGACGGGACTGAGCATGATGGAGATGGTCTACGTCGGCGAGAAGAGGCTTGTCGGCGAAGTCATACGCCTTGACAAGGATCTCACCACCATTCAGGTCTACGAGGAGACGACCGGGCTCAAGCCCGGCGAGCCGGTCTATGCTACCGGCGGCGCAATGTTCGCCACCCTCGGCCCAGGAATAATCAGAAATATATTTGACGGAATCGAGCGCCCGCTTTCGGCTATCGCCGAGCACAACGGCGCATTCATATCAAAGGGCTGCGCCGAGAGCGCACTCGACGAGGAGCGCGAGTGGCAGGTCAATATGCTCGTCAAGCCCGGCGATAAGCTCAAGGGCGGCGACATCTACGGCGAATGCCCTGAGACTCCCGTCGTCAAGCACAAATTCATGGTTCCGCCCGGACTTGAAGGCGAAGTTGTCGATGTCAAGCCCGACGGAAAATACAAGATAAACGATACTATTGTTACCCTCAGGGACAAGAAGGGGAAAGACCACGAGCTGACCCTCTGCCAGCGCTGGCCTATCCGTATCCCGCGTCCCGTCAACCGCAGACTGCCTGCGCAGCGTCCGCTGATAACCGGTCAGCGTGTCATAGATACGCTCTTCCCGATAGCAAAGGGCGGCGCGGCGGCAATCCCCGGCGGATTCGGAACGGGCAAGACAATGACTCAGCATCAGCTTGCAAAGTGGTGCGACGCGGATATTATAATCTATGTCGGCTGCGGCGAGCGCGGCAACGAGATGACCCAGGCTCTTAAAGAGTTCGGCGAGATATCCGACCCGCGTACAGGCAAGCCCCTGACGGACAGAACGGTGCTCATAGCGAACACCTCGAATATGCCCGTCGCCGCGCGTGAAGCTTCAATATATACCGGTATCACCCTCGCCGAGTATTACCGCGACATGGGCTATCACACGGCTATCATGGCGGACTCCACCTCCCGTTGGGCTGAGGCTCTGCGTGAGATATCCGGACGCCTTGAAGAGATGCCCGCCGATGAGGGATTCCCGGCTTACCTGCCGTCGAGACTTTCCGAGTTCTATGAGCGCGCAGGCTATGTTAAGAACCTAAACGGCACGGAGGGCTCGATAACGATAATCGGCGCTGTTTCGCCGCAGGGCTCCGACTTCTCCGAGCCTGTTACCCAGAACACGAAGCGTTTCACACGCTGCTTCTGGGCGCTCGATAAGTCGCTCGCCTATGCGCGTCATTATCCTGCGATAAACTGGAATACGAGCTATTCCGAATATGTCAACGACCTGTCCGCATGGTACTATGACAACGCGGGTCCGGAGTTCATGAACTACCGCGATGAGCTGTGCTCCATCCTGCTCGAGGAGAACAGCCTTATGGAGATAGTCAAGCTTATCGGCGCGGACGTTCTGCCCGACGATCAGAAGCTTGTCATTGAGATTGCAAGAGTTATAAGAGTCGGCTTCCTGCAGCAGAACGCCTTCCACAAGGAGGACACCTATGTTCCGCTCGCGAAGCAGATGAAGATGATGGAAATTATCCTCTATCTCTATCACAAATGCCGCGAGGTAGTCGCAAAGCAGGTGCCGATTTCCAAGATAACGAAGCTCGGTCTGTTCGATAAGCTCGTCAAGATAAAGTACGATGTGCCCAACGACAGACTCGATATGTTTGACGATTACCGCACTGAGATAGACAAGGCGCTCGCTCCGCTGCTGCGCTGAGTCCGCTTATTCTGAAGGCAAGGAAGGATTTAAACAGCTATGATTTTTGAACACATCGGTTTAAATCAGATAAACGGTTCGCTCGTTGTGCTTGACGGCGTCAAGGGCGCGAGCTACGAGGAAATGGTCGAACTCAGGCTTGAGGACGGCACCTCGCGCGCGGGCCGTATAGTCAAAATAGACGGCGAGCTTGTGGTCATTCAGGTCTTTGAGGGAACTCGCGGAATATCGATGAACAACAGCACCACCGTGCTCTCCGGCAGACCCATGGAGATGCCGCTGTCGCCCGAGATACTCGGCAGAGTGTTCGACGGC
>ERZ780141.1723-NODE-1723-length-12143-cov-7.424222_pt1 | contig 12143 bp, 7 predicted proteins | sample MGYA00433080_ERZ780141 | MGnify/ENA primary metagenome ERZ780141 (study PRJEB29588, sample SAMEA2154047) | human gut metagenome | biome: human gut; feature: human-associated habitat; material: faeces | place: Denmark | collected 2008/2010 ... | reverse complement strand
TGTCAGCCGTGAGAGCGGCATATATTTGTCAAGGTACTTGATATGGTGCGTTTACTCAGAATCCTTTTGAAAAGGGAACTTTATTCCTGTTCTGTGGCAGACGGTCCGACCGCATCAAGGGACTTCTATGGATGGGAGACGGTTTTCTTCAGCTCTACAAACGGCTGGAGGCAGGTTCCCTGTCCTGGCCGAGAACCAGCGAAGAAGCCGCAGACCTTACAGAGGAACAGTTCCGTTATCTTATGATGGGGCTGAATCCCCTGAACCCCAAAGTCAGGGAAGTAACACCGCAAAAGCCCACCTGATCTTTGTGCAAAACATAGATTTTTTTATGCCTGTTATCGGGTCAGATCCATTCCCGGTGTTACAGCCTCTCTGAACGCTGTTTCATGGTCTGTGACGTATCCACAGGAGGATCCGGATAAAATTTCAGCACCTTGAAAACTTTATATTTCCCTGGCTCTATGACCATCACACCGCCATACAGGCATAGGCAGAATGACGAAACCTGCGGGGTTGCCGGTTCGCAATCCTTTGTGTTTTCTGGTATAATGAAAACAGTTTAAGGAGCGGAACAATGGCAGACAGACATACACTGGAAGAACTGAATAACTGCAGCAGGGAAGAACTGATCACCATCGTTCTTATGATGCAGGGACAGCTGGATACCCTGAATGAGAACATCGAGCGGCTGATCGAACAGGTACGCATAGCGAACAGCTATCGTTTCGGAAAACACACAGAAACGCTGGATTCCATAGATGGTCAGATGTCCTTCTTTGATGAGGCAGAAAGCTGCTGCGATCTGTCTGTCCCGGAACCTGCTGCGGAGGAAGTACTTCCATCCCGACGTAACCATAAGAAAAAAGGGCAGCGGGAAACGGATCTGAAAGATTTCCCGGAAGAGATCCTTCCTCCTTATCAGGTATCCACAGAAGAACTGGATGCGTTTTATGGTGCAGGCAACTGGCGCAGAATGAAGGATGAAACCTACAAAAGACTGCGCCATGAGCCGGAATCCTGGACAGTGGAAATCCATACCGTGGAAGTCTATGTAGGCACTGGCGGAGATCATCAGGACGAATTCTTACGTGGAAAGCGCCCCAAGGACCTTCTGCGTGGAAGCATCGTTACTCCTTCCCTGCTTGCATCCATTCTGAATGTAAAATATGTGAACTCCTCTGCACTGCACAGAGTCGAGCAGGAGTTTCAACGCAATGGTGTAAATATCTCCAGACAGACCATGTCGAACTGGATCATCCGGTGTGCTGAGAAATATTTCGCACCGTTTGTGGATCGTATGAAGCAGGAACTGCTGTCCCTGCCGGTGACGCAGTCAGACGAAACACCGACACAGGTGATCGGTGACAGTGACCGTCCGAACAGTAAATGCTACATGTGGGTACACCGTTCCGGGGAGTTCTATAAGGAACGTCCTGTGGTGATCTACGAATACCAGAAAGGCAGGGATCACGAAAAGCCGCTGGAGTTTTACCGGAACTACAAAGGAGTTCTGGTCACGGACAGTCTGGAGCAGTATCATCTGCTGGACAAAAAACTGCCGGGAGTGACAAACGCAAACTGTTGGGCACATGCAAGAAGAGCCTTTGCAGATGCCGTAAAGGCAGCGGATAAAAAGAATCCCCTGTCAGTAAAAAATTCCGTGGCATACCAGGCATTACAAAAGATCGCAGAATTCTACCGGATCGATACCGAACTGAAAGAACTTCCGGCACCGGATCGCCTTACACAGCGGCAGACAAGGATAAAGCCGCTGGTTGAGGATTTCTTTGCGTGGGTAAAACAACAGGCTGCAGAATGTGCGGTGCCTCCGAAATCCAGGACCGGACAGGGACTAAATTTCGTCATCCATCAGGAAAACTATTTAAAGGTATTTCTGACCGATGGGGATATCCCAATCGATAACTCCGCTTCCGAGCGGGCTATCCGGACTTTCTGTATCGGCAAGAAGAACTGGATGTTCCATAACACAGCCAAAGGTGCCAGAGCCAGCGCTCTTGTTTACAGTATTTCAGAAACAGCAAAGCTGAACAATCTGCGCCCATACTACTACTTCAGGCATATCCTCACGGAGCTGCCGAAGTATTGTGACGAAAAAGGAAATATAAATCCGGCAAAACTAGATCAGCTGATGCCCTGGGCAGAGGAATTTCCCGAGGAATGTCGGAAACCACGCCGCTCATAAAAGCGGCGTTAAATTTAAGGGTAGGCGTAGGATTTGACGTTTACGTATTAAGACTGATATGAATGATATCTATCTTATCTAATCAGATGATATGGATTGGGATTATTGCTAACATTTCATGTAGAACAAGAGAAAAAGCGGTACATATACAATACGCAAATAACAACAAACAACAAAAAATAATAGGAAAATAGTTGAAAATACAAAAGGGCTTGATATAATGTAACATGATGGAGTGTACGCATTTTGCTTTGGCTTGGAGGTGAAAAAATGATGGATGTCAGTACGGATAAATGGATTAACATTGACGAAGCAGCAGAATATTTAGGCGTGAAGGCTGGGACTATCCGTGGCTGGATTAGAAACAATAAGGGCATTCCGGCACGTAAGGTTGGAAAGCAATGGAAGTTCAAATGTTCTGAGCTGGACAAATGGATTGAGAGTGGGAAAAGCGCAATGGACTGATTCTGCACTGTGTAGTGACAATATAACAATTAGATTGGAGATTTAAGAGGATTATGGCTGTGAAAAAGTCTGAATTATATTCACTCCTGTGGGAGGCCTGTAATAAATTAAGAGGCGGTGTGGAACCGTCACGGTATAAAGATTATGTGTTGGTACTGCTGTTCTTTAAGTATGTATCCGATAGATATAAAGGACAACCATTCGCTGAATTTACGGTAAGTCAGGGAGCATCTTTTGATGATCTGATTGCCGCTAAAGGTAGAAGTGATATTGGTGAACGGGTAGACAAGATTCTTCAAAAGTTTCTGGAGGATAATAGACTGCAGGGTGCTTTGCCGGATGTAAGCTTCAATAATTGTGAAGAACTTGGTTCTGGTAAGGAACTGGTAGACAGAGTAACCGGCTTGATTGGTGTGTTCCAAAATCCTGCCATCGACTTTAAAAACAACCGTGCCAGCGGGGATGATATCATTGGAGATGCCTACGAATATTTCATGATGAAGTTCGCTCAGGAATCTGGCAAGAGTAAGGGCCAGTTCTATACACCAAGTGAGGTATCCCGCATTATTGCCCGCCTGATCGGTATTGGTGACATTAAGCAGATGCCAAACAAAAAATGGACCCTGCACGATCCAGCCGCAGGCAGCGGAAGTCTCCTTATCCGAGCAGCAGATGAAGCACCTGTGGATGAAAACGGAGATTCTATCGTGACTATTTTCGGACAGGAAAAATATCCGGATACCGCTGGTTTAGCGAAGATGAATTTTGTGTTGCACAATAAGGGAACTGGTGAGATTAGGAGTGGCAATACGCTGGCAGATCCTAAGTACACGGACGAATTCAATGAATTAAAGAAGTTTGATTTTATTGTTATGAATCCACCATTCTCCGATAAGGATTGGACAGATGGTATTACAACAACCAAGGATAGGTTCAGAAGATTTGATGGCTTTGGCATTCCTCCGGAAAAGAACGGAGACTATGCGTGGTTTCTTCATGTTCTTAAAGCCCTGGACAGTAATGGAAAGGCAGGTATTATCCTTCCGCACGGTGTGTTGTTCAGAGGAAATGCAGAAGAGAGCATTCGTATCGAGGTGTTGAAGAAAAAATACATCAAGGGAATCGTCAGCCTTCCGGGTAATCTGTTTTATGGCACTGGCATTCCGGCCTGCATTATCATCATCGACAAGGAGAATGCAGATGAACGGGATGGTATTTTCCTGATCGATGCCAGTCGTGGATACAAGAAGGATGGAAATAAAAACAGATTGCGGGAACAGGATATTGAAAGGATCGTTCAGACCTTTACTCACAGACTTGAGATCAAGGGTTATTCCCGTTTTGTTAAATACAGCGATATTTTAGAGGGTAACGGGGGTAATCTAAATATTCCGCGTTACATTCAGAAAATAGACGATACTCTGCCACAGAATATTGCAGCACATCTGAAGGGCGGCATTCCGGGAACTGATGTGGAATCGTTAAAGCGACTGTGGGATATCTCCCCTGACTTAAAGTTACAGATTTTCAAGTGTATCGATGAGACACATGATGTATATAACCTTGCATTGCCTTCTGTTTCCATTGAAAACGTAATTGGGCAGGATAGTAATGTCTGCACAGAAAAGCAGACAGAAACCGAAGAGATATTTGGACAGTGGCGAGAATCCGTAAAGGATATTTTGCTTGGTATTGATTCGGAAACGAATCCGAAAGAGCTGATTCGTATCATCTCGGTTATGTTGCTCCATGCTTATGAGGCTACCAAACTCCTGGACAATTACGATGTCTATGATTGCCTGATGAATTATTGGAACGCAAAACTCCAGGATGATGTGTATGTCATCAAGGCAAGCGGTTACGAGGCAGGTAGAGAAATCGAATATGTATATGCGCAGAAAAAAGCAAAGGATGAGAGTGGAGATACTATCACAGTAGATGATACCTCAAAGGTGAAGTCTTTTGATGGTGCACTGATTCCGAGAGAACTGATTGAAACCGTGTATTTTGCTGAAGAATTATCAGCCATCAATGCTTTGTTGGAGCAATCCGCAGCACTAGAGTCTGAACTGGATGAAATGAGGGAAGAAGAATCTGGTGATGATGGGCTGTTAAAGGAAGCACTGAACGATAAAGGAGACAGCATTCCGAAAGCAAAGCTGAATGCGCGTATTAAGGAATTAGATGCGAAAAAAACATCGGAGGCTATGAGTGTTTTGGCACAGCTGGTGACTCTTTTTGATGAGGGAAAAACAGCTGAGATGGAAGAACTTGTAAAGACTTTACCTAAGGTAGAGGAGTTTGACCTTCGTAATAAAAATGGTACTTTTGGTAAGGCAAAGCTGAAAGCAGCACTGAAAACTGCAGCAGAATCTGCAGCTGTACCGGGAATCTATCAGGATGAATATGTAGCGCTGACAGCTTATGCGGAAAAATCAGCAGAAAAAGATACCGTAGACAAAGAGCTGAAAGAAGCTCGAAGCGCCTTGGACGATAAGGTTGAAGCTAAGTATAGCGAGCTTTCTATTGAGGAAATTAAGCATCTTCTGTTTGATCTCAAATGGATGGCAAAGTTGGAGGCTGATATTTGTGATGAAGTTGAGCAGGTGCTGAACAGCCTGTCCTCTAAGGTCCTTCTGATTGCCAAGCGGTATGAGCATACACTTGGAGAAATCGAGGATAGAACTACAAAATCAAGAGCGACGGTTATGGCAGCACTGGAAAGGATGGGGTACAAATGGTAACTTATCCTGAAAACTGGATACCAATGAAGCTGAAAGATCTGGGGTGTATTCAAATGTGCCGCAGAATATTTCAAAGTCAAACAAAAGCGTATGGAGAAATACCTTTTTATAAAATAAGTACATTTGGGGATAAAGCAGATTCATATATATCAGAAGAGTTATATAAAAGATATAAAATGTTATATCCTTACCCCGAAAAGGGAGATGTTTTGATTTCTGCAGCCGGAACCATTGGCAAAACTATCATTTTTGATGGTAAAGATGCATATTTTCAGGATTCTAATATTGTATGGTTGAAGGTTAACGATAAAATAGATCGCAATTTTTTGTGGTGGTTTTATCGTTCTTATCCTTGGAATGCTTTAGAGGGGACAACAATCCAAAGGTTATATAACAACATCATTCTCAATACAGAGATACATTTGCCGGAAAAAACAGAGCAAATTAATATTGCAAAGACTCTTTCTAAATTTGACACTTACATCGATGACCTCGCCGAACTGATTGAGAAAAAGCGCAACATCCGCGATGGGGCATTGGAAGATTTGATATGCCAGAGAACACGGATGGCTGGTTTTACAGGAGAATGGACGAACGTATCTTTTAATCAGGTCATAACGCCAAAGGCCAGAATCGGTTGGCAAGGATTGAAGAAGTACGAGTATTTGCGGAGTGGATACAGCTACCTGATTGGGGGAACAGATTTTGATCATGGCACAGTGAGGCTTGACAATATTTCATTTGTTTCAAAAGAACGGTATGACATGGATGTAAACATTCAGGTTTCTGAAAACGATGTTCTTGTAACAAAGGATGGAACCATTGGAAAGGTAGCCATTGTTCCTTGCTTAGAAAAGCCTGCAACATTGAATAGCGGGGTGTTCGTCTTTAGGCCAAATGACAGATTGATTCCAACATTTCTTTACCGTGTACTGCTATCTTCGGTATTTAAAGGTTTTATAGATACATTGTCTGCCGGGTCAACAATCAAGCATTTATATCAGAAAGACTTAAAAGACTTTGAATTTAAGATGCCTGTGGACTTAGAGGAACAGAAAGCAATTGCAGATACGCTAACAGCAATGGACGAAGAAATCGGAGCATTGGAAAATGAACGGGATAAAATGATTCAAATTAGAGAAGGTGCGATGGATGACCTGTTAACAGGCCGCATCCGTCTGAAAGCGTAGGGAGGTATGAGAATGGCAACGGTAGATCCTGAGAAAAAATTACAAAGCAGAGTCCTGCATTGGCTCAAAGATGATTTGGGCTACACCTATATCGGAGATTTGAGGGATATCGACAATACTCCAATCAAGGAAGATTTGCTTTCGGCAAATCTGAAAAAGCGCGGTTATGCCGATGACCAGATTAAGACAGCTATAGGAGAGTTGGTAAACAAGGCTGGTAATCAGGTGGACTCCTTATATCAGATCAACCGCAGTGTCTATTCTCTGCTCCGTTATGGACGTCAGGGTACAAAGGATGCACATGGTCATAGACCTACGGTTCACTATATCGATTGGGTGAATCCTGAAAACAACGATTTTGCTGTTGCCCAGGAAGTGACGGTTTTATGTGCAAATCATCGAGAACACAAACGTCCTGATGTTGTGCTGTATGTTAACGGCATTGCAATGGGTATGTTTGAACTAAAAAAATCCTGTGTCAGCGTTGGAAACGGTATTCGTCAGCTTCTGACAAACCAAAAGCGTGAAAATATCCTGAATTTCTTTAGCGCGGCCCAGCTTCTTTTTGCAGGAAATGAGGCAGAAGGACTGCATTATGGTACGATCAATACATCGCAGAAATTTTTCCTCAAATGGAAAGAAGATAAAAAGGCAGCAGATGATCTGTCGGCAGAAATCAAATTGCTACAGGTCAAGGAGGTTAACCGTCTGAGAGATGGCGTAGTTTCTATGTGCCAGAAGGAGCGTTTTCTTTCGTTGATTCATGATTTTATTATTTTCGATGCAGGAATCAAGAAGGTCGCACGACACAATCAGTATTTTGCAAATCTGGCGGCACGGAAACGAATTCAGGACGGCAAGGGCGGTATCATCTGGAACACACAGGGTTCTGGCAAATCCTTAATCATGGTATGGCTGACAAAGTGGATTATCGAGAATATTGCAGATAGTCGTGTTGTTGTAATCACAGACCGAGAAGAGCTGGACACCCAAATCAGAGATCAGTTTGTTGACGTGGATGAAAAGGTACGCAGAGCAAAGAGCTGTGCAGACCTTCGGACAATCTTGGATAAAAACGAGGATTCTATCATCTGTTCGCTGATTCATAAATATGGGCACAATGCAGGAAACCAGTCTGATATCGACCAGTATCGGAAGGAGCTTATGAAAGACTTGCCGAAGGATTTTAAGGCGAAGGGCAATATTGTAGCCTTCATTGACGAATGCCATCGTACAAATTCCGGCAAGCTGCATGAAGCAGTTAAGACGCTTATGCCAGATGCCATACTGATTGGTTTCACAGGGACACCGTTATTGAAAACAGATAAAAAGTCCAGCATCGAAACTTTCGGTACATACATTCACACATATAAATTTGATGAAGGCGTCGAAGATGGAATTGTCCTTGATCTGCGCTATGAAGCACGCGATGTGGATCAAGACCTTTCGAGTCAGGATAAAGTCGACTTGTGGTTTGAAAACAAAACAAAAGGTCTGACAGAACGGGCAAAACAGCAGCTCAAACAGAGCTGGACATCAATCAACAAGCTCTACAGTTCCAAACAGAGGCTTGAAAAAATTGCATCTGATATCGTGTTCGATATGAGCCTAAAGCCGAGACTTAAAGATGACCGCGGAACTGCTATGCTTGTTGCAAACAGTATTTATGAGGCTTGCAGATACTGGGAAATCTTTATGAGCATGGGATTTACTAAGTGTGCCATCGTCACATCCTATGAACCGACAACGCAAAGTGTCAGAACGGCAACCTATGATCCTATGCAGGAGAGTGAGGACGAGTACAAGAAGAAAATATACGAACGAATGCTCAATGGCAAAAAGCTGTCCGAATTCGAGGAAGAAGTTAAGGCTAAATTTATTGATGAGCCGGCGCAGATGAAACTGCTAATTGTAGTGGATAAACTGCTGACTGGCTTTGATGCACCAAGTGCAACTTATCTATATATTGATAAATCCATGCGTGATCATGATCTGTTTCAGGCTATTTGTCGTGTTAACAGACCGGATGGAGAAGACAAGGATTATGGATATATTGTAGATTATATGGATCTGTTCCGCAATGTGCAGCTTGCTGTAGCGGATTATACCTCAGAGGCGTTTGACGGATATGATAAAGGAGATGTCGAAGGTCTGATTAAAAACCGCTATGATGAGGCGAACTCTGAACTGACAGGAACACTGGCATCATTGGAGGCACTGGTAGAAAATGTATCGGCACCGCAGACTGATACAGATTACATAGAATATTTTTGTGGTGAGGACAGTGAGAGTGAGGAAAAGACGGCCCGGAGGGATATTCTTTATGGACTGACAGCGGCTCTTTCTCGTTCTTTTGCAAATTGCTGTGACCGCCTTGTATCAGATTATGGATATACAGAGGACGATGTCGAGCATCTGCGTGGCGAAATTTCAGGGTATAACAAAATCAAAGAAATGATCAAACTGGCAAGTTGTGATTATATTGATTTGAAGCCTTATGAGGCAGACATGCGCTATATTCTTGATACCTATATTCGCGCGGAGGATACCAAAGTGGTCAGTGAGCTTGGAAATATGTCCATTGTTGAATTATTGCTTCAGGGCAAGACAACTACACCAGCCGATTTGGTAAAAGATCTCCCAGGAGATAACGAGGCAAAGGCAGAAATTATCGACAATAACCTGCAGCATGAAATCGTCAAGAAGATGAGCTCGAATCCTGTGTATTACGGCAAGTTGTCAGAAATGCTGAAGAAAATCATCATGCAGCGAAAAGTGGCAGCGATGAGCTATCAGGAATATTTGAAACAGGTCGTGGAAATGGCTGAGGCAATCCTACATCCGGAAGATAATGGAGATTATCCAGATGAAGTGAAGAATAGTGCGGCCAGACGAGCGCTGTTTGATTACTTTGAGGCGGATTTGGAGTTGACCGTTGATGTAGATGGAGCTATTCGAATCGCAATACGACCAGCATGGAAGAAAAATCGGCAGAAACAGCAGAAAATTAGACTTGCTATTTATGAAAAGTTATTGCTTCATAGCTATAGCAAAGACAAAGCTGAGGAGGAAACTAATCAGGTCTTCGATATAGCACAGAGGCAGGAAGAATATGATGCGTAGTGAAAATTTATTGATTGGTGAACTAACAATTGAGGTGACTCGGAAAAAGAATCTGAAGAATCTGTATATTCGAGTGAAACCGCCAGAAGGTGATATTACGGTGAGTGCCCCAACAGGGATTACAATGGATGAAGTCAAGCTGTTTGTATTGGGAAAACTTCCGGAAATTACCAAGGTGCGTGATAGGATGCTGTCACAGGAGAGGCAAAGCAAACGAGAGTATGTATCTGGGGAGTCACATTATTTGTGGGGAAAACCATATCGCCTACAGGTGATATATGAAGGCAAGCAGCGAAAGATTTTGAGAACACCCACTAAAATAATAATGACAGTGCCTGAAGGCACAAGCATTGACTCCAGAGAAAAACTATTTATTGAATGGTATCGACAGGAGATGAAGCGTGTGCTTGAGTCTGTGGTTTCTCAGTGTGAAAAAAAGACAGGTGTTCATGCAAATGAATTCCGTATAAAAAATATGAGAACTAGATGGGGTACCTGTAACATTGATAAACGCAGGATATGGATCAATCTGCAGCTTGCCAAGAAACCAGCAGAATGCTTGGAATATGTGGTCATCCATGAATTGGTGCATCTGTTGGAAAAGAATCATACACACAGGTTCCGGGCATTGGTAGAGGAATATTGTCCTACCTGGCAGGAGGCAAAAAAACTATTGTCGACCATGCCGCTTGATTATATGGAAAAAGGAGATACGGATATCGATGATGAATAGACCAACATTCAGTGATGTTTATGATATTAACCCTAAGACAGGGGCATTGATCTTAGGGAAGAATCGGCTGGATGATTATGCTACCAAGTTCCTGAATAAATATTGCAAAAAAGCACTGGATACACCTATGCCACTTCCAGTAAATGAAATTCTGAAAACGATGAAGCTGACAGTAATGGAGGCTTCACTATCCAGAAATATGGATATTTTTGGTTGCTGCCTTCTATTGGACAGTGAGGTAGAGGTGTTTGATCGAGAAGAAGGAACATCATCATTGTTTTTTTATCCTGCGGGGACAGTATTGCTTGATCCGGCTTCAGAGGAGATGTACGGAGAAGGTGCAAAACGAAATACACTTATTCACGAGGCACTCCATTGGGAAAAGGATAAAACTTATTTTGAGATTCTGAAAGTTAAAAACGCTTTGGTTGCGGAAAAGTTATATCCGATTATGTGTCGGCACACTGAAACATTTTATGAGCCACCAGAGGGAAAGAAAACGAAGGAAAATGAAGTCAGATGGTTGGAGTGGCAAGCACACAGACTGGCACCGCGGATATTAATGCCAGTCAAAATGTTCAGAAAAAAAGCATTAGACCTGCTCGAAGTTTACCGTGAACCTCAAAATGATATTTATCCATCTTGCGATAGACTTATTGAGGATTTGAGCGATTTCTTCATTGTATCTCGATCCTCCGTCAAATATCGTCTGACAGAGGTGGGATTAATAGATGAAATCTGCAAACTCGAAGATTACGATGCTGTGTTTGCGGATATTCATGGAAGCAAGGAATTTGTCGCACTAACACCTGTAGAAGCTTACCAGTTGTTAGAAAGTAGTTCTTTGCTGCAGGATTGGGTACAGGGTGGCAGGTTTGTTTTTGCTGACGGTTATTTTGTATTAGCTGATGCAAAATATATTGTGGCAAAAACGGACGGATTGCATCTGACGGCAAAAGCAAAGAAAAGTTTACAACAGTGCGTGATTAACATACGCGAAAAGAACTACATAGTCTATCAGAATTTTAATAAAGACTTAACAGGTTGTGCTTTCCTTTGTCGTACAGTAGGGATTGATCAGCGTATACTGACTTTTCACCCAGATTATCAAACGAATTTTAAATATGAAGAGGATGACGCATATGTTGCTGCACTTGATGCAATTTTGGAATATGATGAGGATGAAGAAATTGAGTTGCTAAAAATGCTTGCTGATCCAAGAACAACATTATGCCAGTGCTTATGGTTTTTGATGGAAAAAAGAAAATGGAAATATCCGGATAAATTTTCTGAAGAAACAGGCCTACATAAAAATTATCATGGAAAAATAAAGAACGATAAGTATAATAATATGGGAAAAGATGTTTTGATGGCAATCTGTGTGGCTTTAGGATTGAAATTGCGCTTAATTGAAAAGATTTTTGATAAGTCCTCTCAGAAGTTAAATGAATATCAAGAACCGGATAGAACATATATACATATTTTAGAGAATTTTCCCTGTATATCATTAGATGATTTCAATGGATTTTTAAGAGTGAAAAACTTAAAAGAGCTTGGCACGACTATAAAAGAATGAGTAAAAAATTGATAACTTATTAAGCTAGTTTTGGACCCCGAAATGGGGTCCTTTTTTGTGACAAAATTAAAAAAAGACTGATTTTACGGCGATTTGTGACCAACTC
>ERZ780141.1720-NODE-1720-length-12167-cov-4.240505_pt1 | contig 12167 bp, 8 predicted proteins | sample MGYA00433080_ERZ780141 | MGnify/ENA primary metagenome ERZ780141 (study PRJEB29588, sample SAMEA2154047) | human gut metagenome | biome: human gut; feature: human-associated habitat; material: faeces | place: Denmark | collected 2008/2010 ... | reverse complement strand
GCCACGCCTGGCTGCGCTGTTGCAGTGGCGTATTGATTGAGGTTCAGTGCAGTGAGAAACAGGCAGGCCCAGGCAACACTAATTTGCGAGTAGGTTTCGACGCACACGGCGTGTTCTGTAGCATAAAACTCGCCGGTCGCTCTGTTGATATTTCCGCACAGAGCACCTTGTCTGCCGATGATCGGATAATCACCGGTGCGATTTGAACTGGCTACATACCCTCGAATTCCATTTCCTCCGTAGCACGGATAGGATTCTGCAAAGGGATTCTCGTGGATTTCTGCGGCTTGAATGTTCTTTCCAGCTTGAAGCGTAAAGACTGTACCAATTTTGCACCAGCACCAGTTTTCCGGTATTTCAAATGGCAATTCGTCGTCGATACAGCGCTCTATGCCGTCCAACTTCTCATAATGAGAATTAGACAGTGCCGACGGATCGAATCAACGGCGTAATGGAAGTGTAAAACGCAACAATTCTCTTCTGCTCTGCAAGTGGAGGTATAGCAACGAGAGTGTTAGCGATATCCCTCATAACCCAGTTCTTATTGCCAACGCCTCTGGTGTGCTCAGTACATTGCTGTTGTACCAACGGGGACTCAATTAGGAGCAGCAGGTAATTTGCGTCAAGCAGCAAATGCGAGAACCTTAACTGAGCTACGCTCACAAACAGGCTGAATTCTTCATCTGTATCGACAATCACAGGAATACCAGTTGTTCCAACCTTGGTGAGCAGAATATCACCACGTTTGGGGTCGCATCGTTTATACAGCTCACGATGTTCACTTTCTGATATGTGCTTGGCATTATCAAATGAGAGAACGCCGGAGCTCACATCCTTAACAGAAATAAATGGTACTCCGCTATCAGTGTATTTGGGTGTACTGTGAGTGCCATCCGTTAGTTTCTCCAGGATTGACCCCAAACGGCACCAAGCCCAGTTTTCGGGGATTTCAAACGGTATCTCTTCGTCGATACAAACCTCTTCTGAGCCACGCTTTTCATAATGAGAATTATCCCGTCTGAAAATAACGGATTCGTGCTTGTCCTTTTTGATTTTGCCTTCCTTGATGAGCCGCTGTTTCTCTGCCCGGATACGCTCCAGCAGAGCCTCTGCAGGCTCGTCAGATGGGTCTTGCGGTACCAGCTTGCCCTGGACTGCTTCTTGCAGTATCGACTTCTTTAGGGTTTCTGGGAACTCTGTATTAAGCGCTGTTATTCTTTTCTCAGCCCGATCATAGCTACGGAGAAATGGTAGCAACCTATTGATGGCATCGACGATGCGATTTTGCTCCGCTAAAGATGGAAGAGGAAAAATAATAGCATTCAACGCAGTTTGGACGAGGTGCTTAATTGTCATCCCCTTACTGTAAGTATCAAGAATCAGATTTCCTTTGTAGCACTCCAAAAGGAGTTGAAAAAAATACGGATTGATTCCTCCATAGAACCTAACGCGGTGGAGAGCGTTTTGGTAGTACATCTCTTGTGTGGATTCCCAAACTGCAGAACGCCCAACATCGCCACCCTCACAGATTAGGAGGTCACCAGGTCTTAAGAGATATTTTGGTAGCTCGTTCTCTTCAAGCCGCGCTTCTTTTACCGTCGTAAGGTCAATTCCGTCCCAATAAACATTTATGCTGCAGAGATACGGTTTGAGTTCACCTTTATTTTTTGCCTTATCCAGCGTTTTTCCCAACGAGCTTATGGCAATAGACTTCAGTGTTACCCACTCCCACGAATCGGGGATGTCGAACGGCACCTCGTCCGCCAGTGACCGTACTTCATCGCCGATTTTCTCATAAGGAGTATTATAAGAAACTGGGCATTGCTTGAAGAAAAGCACATTATTTGATATTATAAAGAGAATAGGGGTCTTGTAATAGAAAGGAGCACAGCATGGCAAAGCAGGAACTCTCTCTGAAACAACAATACCAGCGGCTCACGCAGGCCAAGGCGCAGGCAACCCGGAATGGACAACCTACCCCTAAACTCGATAAGAAGATCGAAAAGATGAAGGCAATGATGGGCAGCACCGTACAGAAAGTGCCGGCTGCAAAACCATCTGCCAGCAAGTTCGTGGACTACAAGGGTGTCAACAAGCTGCCCATGCAGGGTGGTGCCTGCACTCCGAAATAAGATTTGCCCTAAATTGTTCATCGCACGGGAAGAACAGGATTATAGAATAACAATGAGAATAAATGTTGGGGGCGCGATGCATGCCAAGAACATACAGTCACCTATGTTTAGTGATGGGCAGATCCATATTGCAAAATGGGTGCGGAATGCATTGGATCTTAACGACGGAGATGAGCTGCTTTTCGAAGTCGTTGATAACAAAATAATCTTTACAAAAGCCGAGGGCTAATGGGAAGCTCCTCGTTGCCCCCGCTGACCCAAAATGTACTAAACGAAAATGACACGCCCCAAAAGTGAACGCCGATGTTTTGGCGCACTCTTGGGGCGTGTTTTTCATGTTCAGTTCAGTCGGTCAAAAGGTATGCCTTTTGACATTACTTTTTCTGGCGTTTAAGCTGCTCTTTGAAAAGATTCTTCATCACTTCTTTGCCTTTATCCGTACCGATTAGAGGAATAAAACATATTTCATTCAAGGAAACGAGGATTGTCTAGTTGATCGGACGGTCTTGCTGGATACATGCCTTCTTCGTTAGATAATCTCTGAATAGGAAATGGAGTACTCAAATAGCCGCATCTGATCGTCAGCCTTGACTTTTTCAATGAGATCTTTTGTCGGATCATTCAAACATATTATGCCAAATACACGCTGTCCTTTGACTGCAACATCTTCCTCAATCCAATCGATATACTCTCGCGTTTGTGCATAAGCGTCATCATAGCCAGAGTCCTTTTTCAACTCGATAACATACAGGTCTCCAGCGGTATCAATCCCAAGGATATCAAGCCTGCCATTCCTCAAAACAAATTGCCTGCCATAGACACCTCGCTTCTGATATATACGGAGCGGCATCCCAAATACAGGAATGCCAATTTCCATCCGCTGCACCAGTTCATCTTCGAGAAGCTTTTCGCTGGAGAATTGCTGTTTTTTTACGCCGATGTCTACGATCGTTTCCGCCTCAACATCAGTAACGGCAGGCTCTGGGACAGCGATTTTTACTTTGCCAACTGGCTTTTCAGCCCTCTTCTTCAAATCCTTTGAGACAAAACGCTCATGCTCTTGGATGACTCTCTGAGCCTCTCCATTCTTGCCTTGGGCGAGAAGGGTTCGCACGAGATTATTTGCGGCATAGCGCACATCTCGATTCTGCCGCAGGCAGTCTTCAAATACGCTTTGGGCTTCTTTGAATTTCCTCTGTTTATACAGCGAGTACCCTAGATTATTTAGGGTATTTTCGCCGACAGGAAGAGCCTCAAGTGACTTCCGATAGTATTCTTCTTCCTTGAGACAGTCCTTTTTCTTTCCGTAGCACCATGCCATCCAGAAGTAGACGGTGCCCTCAAGGAAAATGCGAGATGTGGGTTTTCCATCTTCAAATTGCTCAAAATATGAGAGTGCATTTCCCAACATCTGCATATTGTAGTAGGTATATCCGAGGAGTTCTTTTGCTAACAGGATCTTCGGATTACACTGTAAGACCTGGGTAAGTGACTCGATGATGCTCTCATTCTTAGAGTCATAATACAGGTGATCCAGAGCAGCACACATTTCAGGGATTCCTGCTTCAACATCGTCTCTATCCAGCATTCTTCCTATGGCGCTCCACATACCGGGAAAGCCCTCTTTCAGTGGAACCACCAGAATGTATGTGAAATCCTCAGCTGTGAATATCCCAGACTCTGTTTTGAGGCTTTTGATTTTTTCATCTAGGTAAGCCGACAAGTACTGAAGAACATTCTCTTTCTTTCCGGATACCAAATCAATAATGGCGTAGTACAGCAAATTGTATGGATCCGATCTATCGAGTCCATATACCATTTTCTTGAATTTTGTATATAGTGGGTCATCGACCAACTGCTTGGTGTCCATCTCGGAATACCTGTAGTAACCCGAAATAAGTGCGTCCAAAAGTAGATCACAGTAAAGGGACTCCAACCCACCTTTGTGTTCAGAGGGAGCTGCGTTCAATATTTGGTCGCAAGAAGAAAAATCTGTTGAATTATCAAGTAGAGTCTTGTCGAATTGCGCGAGAAGATTATCGGCTATTTTTTGAAGGGTGCTATCCGTTGCCATTGCAATACCTCCATGGTGATGATTCTGTGCTCATATTGTACCGTTAATGGCCGGAATTGGCAAGTCAATGCATTTTGACTAATACGTTGTTCCTGTGTATGCACAAATACCTCCTATTTTCGGAAGTACGCCGCCTGCCCCCAGGGGATCCTAACACGGTTATTGGTGAGCAGCCAGAGCACAGGTATGCCGGATGAGGCCTCATATTCCGGGAAATCGCTTTTCCCATCTGTCATGATGACGATTTCTGAAGGAACATTGTCAGACATATGTTCCCGAACATAATCAAAAATGCACTGGAAACTTGTCCCGCCTCCGCTATATGGCTTCAGTTGCAGCAGGTTTTCCGCACTGGTAATGGGAACTACCCGTCGGACTTCCGAATCAAAGAAACCGATGGAGCCGCTAAGCATCCCGCCGAATTGCTCAATAGCTGCGCAGATCTCGGCGGCGGCCATGGCCACTTCCTGATCTTTCAAAGAGGCAGAGATATCAACCATGAACAAAACATTGAGCCTGGGCGTTTCAGACTCGTTGTAATCCGGCAGAAAGAAGTCCAGGTCCTGCAGCCTGCGATCGGGAGGGGTAAAGCTGTAGTCCCTTGTTTCGTCCATGATAAAGTGGTTCAAGAGAGATTGCCAATCGTGAGTCGTGATTTTCGATCGGTGAAGGACGCGCTCACAAAGGGTGCTACTGTCATAGTTTTCTGCATCGCGGTCCTTTGAACCCCGGATTTCCCGAATTGCCTCTTTGAGATTCGCACTCGGGCGTGTTGTATACTCGAAGATGAGATCGTCCAGTTCGTCATCATCATCTGCTTCCGGGCGATATACTTCAGGCATCTCCTGCTTGCGGAACCCTTTGCACACTCGCTCGATGATTCCTCGAATGCGCTCAGATGGAATTAGGTCATCGGGATCAGGGTCATCCGGGCTGAGAATCAGGACCCCATCCTCGGTGCGGGCGTTCGGCCTATCCCACCACTCATCTGAATCCAGCAGGAGATTGCGGCGCTGCGCATCACTCAACGTGGAAGGATCCAAAGGTGTCATCTGAAATGCCTCGTAAGGCGTCAACTCGCAGCCTTCAACTTTGGGATAAAAAGTCTCATGGTGGATCTCGCCGATTCCAGGGAGCTTGTCATCCGTGAAGTCATACCGGATAAGCGAGGAGTTGACAACGATATTGCAGGCAAAGTGAAAACGGTCACCTTTATAAAACTGCGGGCGTGAGAGATGCCCTAACCGGATATGCATGAGCTGGTGGCAGAGCGCAAAATCCAAGCTGTTGTCGTCGAGCTTTTCCAACCAGCTCGCGTCAAAGTAGATGCAACTCCCGTTTGTTGACATCCGGCGCACATCCACATTGGTGACAAACAACATCTCTACCAGCGGCGCCGCCAACTCCGGCTCCCGTGTCAGAAGCCGATACCGGGCCTCCTGGAGTTTTCTTTTGAGCTTATTGATTCGCTTATCAGTCATTTCATGCCTGCCTTAACCGCATCCAGGTATATTGCGTTTTCTGCAAGAATGGGGCGGAGCTTAGGGATGAGCTGATAATCATGGAGGAGGTTGGTGCGGAAAGTCCAAGGAAGATCACAAGCGAATACTATAGAGTTGTTGATGAGCTCCTTTCCCGGATGCTGACGCGCATAGGCGACCATCTCAGCCCTAAGGGCCTCCTGCATTTCCGGAGACTTCTCAACAGCAGTCTTTTTCCCGGCGAAGATGTCTTCGATTGAAGGCAGGTTTGAAAACAGAGTGCACCATTTCGCAAAATTGTAAGTTACGCTTGCCCCGATACAGCCGGATATCAAAGGCTGAATTGCGTCCATGTTTTCTGAGATATTGGTAAGGATGTTGCTGACCATCTCCCAGGAACGAGGTGTTGGAAAAGCCAAGGTGGATTCAGGGCTATCGGAGCGCATGAGAGCGGTTGGGTTATACTCCAGAAAACTGGTGACAAAGCGGTGAATGCCTGATTTGACAGCCCAGTCGTGCCAGGAGTCAGGATCGCCCTTCACAGTAATGTGCAAGAGACGGTTGGCTAATGCGCGTGGCATATTATAGGCAACGGATTTATCGGTAACGCGGTTGCCAGCGGCAATGACGATACAGTTCTCCGGCAGCTTATGCTCACCAATAACGCGATCCAGCGTGATCTGATAGGCAGCGGCCTGCACCGACTGCGGTGCGGCGGTGATCTCGTCTAGGAAGAGGATGTTGATCACATCTTCACTTTCATCCATCTGGAAAATCTGAGGCTTCAGCCACACCGATAGGGTTTTATCCGCGTTGGTCGTCGGGATGCCTCTGAGATCTACCGGGTTGAATAGCAACAGGCGTACATCTGTGATGGAAACCTTTTTTCCGGTCTTAGCCTGGATGTTGCACGCTATCTCACGAACACCCTGGGATTTGCCGATACCCGGAGGCCCCCACAGCATCACGGAGGGAAAAGATTTTAGTGGGGTACCGTTTTTGATGAGCTTGATATAGGCCCGGGACAATAGGCTCACAATCTGATTCACATTCAGTAAGGTCAAATTGGTTTCGTTATCAGTCATTTCTCGTGCAGCCTTTCTGACGAATGATGGTTTTTTCTGTGCTTAGGAGAATTATTGGCAGAAGCGCTGTTTCTGAACGGCAATCCGCTTTCTCATCAGCGTGACAAAAGCGCTTGGTTCAATGACTTCCAGCACCGGGCCGAAGGACAGCACCCTAATAAGCAGCTCGGTCTCATCGTCCTTGTCGTAACGGAGCCTGATCTGATAGAGCCGATCGGCCAACTTCTGAGTCTCTTTTTCAAAATGGGAGAAGTGTAGCAGCACACGTTCCAGCCCGTTGCGCTCGTCATGAAGCAGCATTACAAGCTCTTCGGAATTTTCCTGAGGCAGCGTGATGGATTTGGGATCATAGGCATCCAGCAACTCGCATGAACGCACACGAGCCATATTGATCGTGTTGAGCCGTCGCTTGCCGGTTGCCAGTAACCTGAACTTATCGTCCTTGGCGGAATATTCCAGGCGGTAAGGTATACACTCGATCGAATGGCGGGCGCCGGTATGGCCACGGAACCGGATACGCAGTTTTCTCTTCTTTCGAATTGCCTTCAGTGCTGTTTGGAAGCAAGCTATGTAGGCGGGATCCCCATACGGATCTCCGTCCGCGTACTGGTCAAAGAGAATGAAGGTGTCCTGAGCATACAGCGGATCAACATCTTCCAGCCCGGTCGTGTCCGGATCAAACAGAGCGATTCTGGGATCAGACAGCAGCGCTTTGAGCCATCTCTTTTGGAGCATTGTCAAAGGCATGGTTGGCTTGTGGTGAAGTATGGAATGATACTCCTGATCGAGTAAAGGCCAGGTTCCGGATTTCAGCGCTGCCGGAATTGCAAGCGCGCTTTCCGCGAAAGCCTTTTCCCGGACAAGCTCGGTCATTCTTCGATCTGTCAACTTCCCATCGGATGCTTCGGAAAGGACAGCTGCGACGACATTGAAATAGCTTCCGTAGATCTCACTGAATAACATCGTTGCCACCTCCGTACAGAGCGTCCATCCGAGCCAAATCTTCTTGGAACATATCCAAAACATACTGGCTGGAGCATTTGAGATCTACAATGCGGCCGATGAAGGTGCGCAGCCAGGGCAGTATCTCTGAGGCATCATAGACATCGGCTGAAAACCTGCAAGTCTGTGAGTCCAATAGTTCGACTGTACCATGGCGCTTCTCGCGCTCCAGGCGGTGCAGCACGAATTCCTCGCCCGGGTCAAAATGGACCGTCATTTCAATATGATCCAAATTATGGTCGGGACCCGTTGAGACACCCCAAAGGTGCTGGTCAAACTTCTCCTGGTACCCTAAGTACTTGCTGTAGTGTTTCTCGACATTCCCAATCGTGACCTTTTTGATGGCATCCAACCGGAAGAAAGATAAGTGCCGCCCCCGGTAATGGTAGCCGAGCAGATACTGGCGCCCGGACTGGGTGCTGACATAGATCTTCAGAGGACAAACCGTCCTTTGATAGTCGCGGCCACTCCGCAGGCTCCTGACGGTCAGTTCCGCAGCTCTTTTTTCATCGATTGCCGCCAACAGATCACAGAGGACATCACTGTCCAGGGCGTGGAGCATGTAGTGATGTTTGAATCGGAAGCTATCAGAAGGTTTTTCCAATTTATCGATCAAGAAGGAGCCAATCACCCCGAGTGGATCCTCCTCGGAGAAAAAGGATAGGGCGTCTGCCCAGGTATTCAAATCAACGGTGTTATCATCCGTTCTCCGGTAGAGTACCTCACGACCGCATTTCTCGGAGCTTAGCAGACCAAGCGCCTCATATTCCTTGAGCTTTTTCCGCACGGTGGATTCGTCTGGAGAGAAGGCGCCGCTGAAATGAGAGAGATAGTCATCATTGATGCAATCGACAATCTCTCTGGAAGAAAGCGCGCTGCCATCGGCCAGCAGGTCCATCACATAGAAGTGGAGGGTGATGTCCTTATCGGTAAAGCTTTTGGCTTTAAAAGCCTTGTGGAGCGGGTTGTGTGGGATCCGCCTGCTGTCAACCGAGAGGAATACATTCTTGCCGGATGTGTCCTGATGGAAGGACATAAAGTCGCCGATCCAACTCTCAATTCTTCGCCGCTCATTATCGTAGCTGCGGGCACTCTTGATGCTGTACTCTTCCCGACTCTTAAACCCATAGACATAGAATTCGCGCATGTAGCTCCGGATACGCTCAAAACTCTTGACCAACTCACTATATGCCACGAAATCCACCTCCTGCAGTTTATGGCCTCATTTTACCACAGGAGGTGTCCAAATGAAAGAACAGCTCCTTGCCAACTGCGGTCTGGAATGGGTTTGAACCAATTTTTCGCAGACTTTTAGGTAGTTGCTCTTGAGTTCGCAACTTTTTTTCCGTGTTTTTCCTCTGAACAGGCAGTATTCTTAAATCACGAAAAGCGCATACAGCAAACCCATGCATATGACTTTTAATCATAGACGCTGTTCTGGTCTGGCGTAGTAACCTCTCCGGAATAAAGAATGCGCTTTGTAAAAGACGCTAACAGCATTATCTATTAACATTAGCTCAACGAAGGAGCACCTGCTTTCGGGGCAGGCCGACAAAGGGTGAGACCCCCTTTATGATGATAAAGGACAGCGTCTTGTCGAATACATCTCCGGTAGTTCAGATGGTAGAACGGGAGACCCCAATCTCTGTGTCGTGGGTTCGAGCCCCACCCGGATGATGTATTCACTCCTTAGACAAAAAGGCACCAACAGCAAAGATTGAATAGCTAAGATGGTTATAGCAGGCGGTTCATACCCGTCGTTCGTGGGTTCGATTCCCACTTCACATGGTGCCTTGTTTTATCAATAAAGATGCCCACAGCAACACCCAACGGTCTTGAATCCGATCCGATGCAGAGGTCAGGGCGCCGGTCAACTGGCGGCTTAGGACTTGCGATATGTCAGGCATCTTGTGAAAGGCACCAACAGCAATTCTTGGTAACAACTACGACTAGAAATCGTACTTTCGGGTTCAAATCCCTGATGGTGCCTTGTATAACCAATTCATCACGGAGGAGTGATTTCCATGCTGAAGTTTCTAAAGAAAGAAGCAAATATGACCCATACGGAAAATGGCGCAGTTACATATCGTTCCACCCAGTCTGAATGTCTGGATCTGTTCGCTACGATCGGCGCCCTGCGCAGAGAGCGTGACGAGGAGATCACGAATCGCTTCCTCCGCGCCTATGCCGAAGACGCTGATCTGGCCATGAAGACCCTGTTCTTTGCGAGAGATATTCGTGGCGGTATCGGCGAGCGCCGTGTCTTCCGTACCATTCTGAAGTGGCTGGCCAACAACGAGCCGCGATCCCTGGAGAAGAACATCCAGTACATTGCAGAGTATGGACGCTACGATGACCTGCTGGTCCTGATGGGCACCACATGCGAAGGCAAGGTGCTGCATCTGATCAAAAAGCAGCTGGCAGCCGACTGTGCCGCTCTGGAGGCTGGCGAGTCCGTGTCGCTGCTGGCCAAGTGGCTTCCTTCCGTCAATGCCTCCAACGAGGATGCGATCCGGCAGGCAAAACAAATTGCCCGATCACTGGGAATGAACGACGCCCAGTACCGCAAAACGCTGAGCGCCCTGCGCACCAAGATCAGCATCATCGAGAACAACCTGCGCGAAAAAGACTACACCTTCGATTACTCCAAGCAGCCCTCCAAGGCCATGTTCAAGTATCGTAAGGCCTTCATGCGAAATGATGGAGACCGCTATGATGAATTCATGAGCCGTGTCGCCGAGGGTACGGAGCAGCTCCACACTGGCACCCTGACGCCCTATGAGATGATCAAGCCCTTCTTCGGTCGCGGCGATATCTCCGATCAGGAGCGCAAGGCCATTGACGCAACATGGAAGACACAGGAGGATTTCACTGGCGGTGAGAACGCTCTGGTCGTCATTGATGGCTCCGGCTCCATGTACGGTGGTGCTGATCCCATCCCCGCTACTGTGGCGCTGTCTCTTGGTATCTACTATGCCGAGCTCAACACCGGCGCATTCCAAAACCACTTCATCACATTCTCTGAGAATCCCAAGCTGGTGGAGATTAAGGGCAAGGATATCTACGAAAAGGTGCGGTACTGTCACCAGTTCAACGAGGTCGCCAACACCAATATCCAGCGTGTGTTTGAGTTGATCCTCAAGACTGCCGTGAAGAACCGTGTGCCCCAGAAGGATATGCCTGCCAAGATCTTCATTATCTCCGATATGGAGTTCGACTACTGTACTGAAGATTGCTCCTTGACCAACTTCGAGTATGCGCAGCGGCTCTTCGAGGAACATGGCTACCAGCTGCCCGAGGTGATGTTCTGGAATGTGGCAAGCCGTAATCAGCAGCAGCCCGTCAAGATCAACGACCAGGGCGTTGCGCTGGTATCCGGCTGTAATCCCCGAATCTTCTCCATGCTGAAAGCCGGCATTCTTTCCCCCTATGCCTTCATGATGGATGTTCTGGGTTCCGAGCGTTACGCGGCGATCGTGGCATAATAGAGCTGACGCAGGAGGTGATAGCAGGTATGTTATCGCCTCCTGCTTTTTCTTTCCCAACAAAAGTGTTGCTGTTGGCAGAGATGAACCGTAAAATAAAGAGTATGAAGGAAAGGGAGATCGTTATGATTACGATTCAAGGTTTATATAATACTGCGGTCTGTTACACCCCCGAGTTGGAGGAGGCAGCCCGCAAGCAGATCCAGACCGTTTGCGATCAGGCCGAGTTTGCCGGCTGCAAGATCCGGATCATGCCCGATGTCCACGCTGGCAAGGGCTGTACCATCGGTACCACCATGACCATCCAGGACAAGATCGTGCCCGGTATGGTAGGCGTCGATATCGGCTGCGGCATGGAGACTGTGGAGCTTCGTGAGCGGGAGATCGACTTTGAGAAGCTGGATGCATTGATGAACCAGGTATCCGAGCTTATCATCGCAAAGAACAGTCTGGTGTCGATCAGCTCCACCGATTCCGGAGATTTCCAGAACCAGTCCTTCCATGAGCAGATTGAATATCTGGAGCGTATCACGACCAATCTTCATGAGTCCGTGATGAAAGTCCGGATGGTGCCAATCGAGAGTGTAGTTGCAAAATTCCCGCGTATGATCCGTGATCTTTCCAGAAAGCTGGACAAGAAGATGGAACTGTACATGACAGGTGAAGATACAGAACTTGACAGAACTGTAGTAGATGAAATCGGAGATCCTCTGATGCATCTGCTTCGTAATTCCGCGGATCACGGACTTGAAGACAACGCAACCCGTATTGCAAAGGGCAAGCCGGAAGTCGGAAGCATTTTCCTCAACGCATTCCAGGAAGGCAACAATGTCATCATTGAGGTTAAGGATGACGGTGCCGGTATTGATACAGAAAAGGTTAAGGAAAAGGCGATCGAAAGAGGTCTT
>ERZ780141.1713-NODE-1713-length-12221-cov-4.528193_pt1 | contig 12221 bp, 14 predicted proteins | sample MGYA00433080_ERZ780141 | MGnify/ENA primary metagenome ERZ780141 (study PRJEB29588, sample SAMEA2154047) | human gut metagenome | biome: human gut; feature: human-associated habitat; material: faeces | place: Denmark | collected 2008/2010 ... | reverse complement strand
CCCGATTCCGAACCGATCCGGATCCTGCTCGATCCGGCCACCCCCGAACACCTGACCCATACGCGTTCCGTCGCACCGGTTCGTTACGGACCCGAATGGTCTTACCACAATTACGGCCGCCTGACTAAAAACATGTGGCTGGACTATATTTTCGTCCGGGGTGGTCTGGAAACCCTGCGGCACGGCTGTCTGGCAGAAAAGCTCGATGACCTGTATATTTCCGACCACTGTCCGGTAATGGCCGGGCTTCGTTTCACAAAATAGCCCCTTGAACCCGGACAAATCAACCGACGTATATATGATGTAAGTGGATCACACATGGAATACACCGGAACAGTGAAGCTGAGATAGTCCAATAGCCCCACGAACGTCAGTTCCATATCCCGAATTCCATATACAGTTGGTATATACTGCCCGGATGGGCAGTGATACTAAAATAAGGGCCGCAACCAACATCATCGTTTCGACTTGTGAATAAAGCACTTACCCTACTCACTCGTCAAAAAAATGAAAAATATTATCGCTCACTGTTTGCATTTGGCCGTTTTTTAGCTATCTTTGCATTCCACATCGCGGGGTGGAGCAGTTGGCAGCTCGTTGGGCTCATAACCCAAAGGTCACAGGTTCGAGTCCTGTCCCCGCTACTAAGACAAAGAGAATCACGAGAGTGGTTCTCTTTTTTCATGTTCTAACTTTGAATATCTATCTGATTGTCAGCAATATATCAGAGCACCATCTAAAACCACCTCTCTACTCTCTCAATCCAAGTCCCCTCTGAAAGGGGATTTTTTATGCCCTGTAGTGCACAATCCGGTGCACCACCCTAAAAACTCTGGTGCACTATATAACATAAGGCTTTCAGAGGTATTTCACTATTTAAATCACCTGCGAAATGGTACACCAACTTAAAATATCATTCAATTTGATTACCTCCCGAAGAAATAACAAGGGAGAATCCCCTATTTTCTGCAAACTCAGCTTTCAAAACACCTATAAAACGTTCTCTACCGGATTCTACATCACCCCTGAACTCTGGGACAGGGAATCTCAAAGAATGAAAGGGATTGCAGATCAGGCTCAATTAACCAATACCAAACTCCAAGAGGTCAATCTCCAATTCATCCGGATAGAAAAACAACTCTATGACGAAGGCAAAGATATTACTCTGGCAGAGGTATACAGCAGATACCTCGGCAAGACAGACGAAAAGTCGCTTTGTATGGTGTTTGAAGAGAGGATCAGCCGCATGGAGAGCCTTGTAGGGACGGAATACACAGCATCCACCCTGCAAAAGTTCAAAGAGGTCTATGCACATGTCAGACTCTTCATCCGAGAATACACCCGCCAACAGGATATCCCTCTCAAGCAGCTGAACTACCGCTTTATTCAGCAATTTGTAGAGTTCTTGTTGGGGAAACGGCTCAAACCCATCACCATCAATAAAATCATCCAAAGGCTCAGGCAGATGGTGTTGTATGCAATCCGGTGTGATTACCTCAGCAGAGACCCTTTCATAGATCATAAGCCCCTGAAAGAGAAGAAACAGATTGTATTCCTGACCGCTGAGGAGCTGCACAAACTGGAATCCCACACCTTTCACCAGAGAAGATTGGAAACGGTCAAACAGATTTACCTGTTCTCTGTCTACACGGGATTAGGCTACCATGAAGCATCCATTTTGCAACCCAAACACATTCAGATAGGGTTTGATGGCAAAGAGTGGATCACCATTACAAGGCTCAAGACAGACAAAGAGGTTTCAATCCCTCTCCTGCCCCAAGCAAAGGCCATTTTAAGCCTGTTTGAGGCATCCATTGAAGTGCAGCAAGGATTTCTATTGCCCCGCATCAGCAACCAAAAAATCAACTCTTACATGAAAGAGATTGCGGATGTTTTGGGAATAGAGAAAAAGCTGACCCACCATACGGCCAGAAAGACCTTTGCCAGCACAATTCTCCTCTACAATGGGGTTCCCATAGAGGTGGTGAGCCAACTTTTAGGACATTCCGACATTAAAGTTACCCAGAAATCCTATGCCCAAGTAGTTCAAAAAAGCATCAGCAACCACATGAACCTATTGGAAATGAAGTTAAAACAACAATAAACCTGTCTGTCCGATCCCGTTCGGGTAAGCAAGGTAAGCAAAAACACAAACTTCACCCAAAATCTCACTCCATTAACCATATTCCCGAGATTGCGACAAAGAAACAACAAGTAAAATAGTCATTTTCAGCAATTTTTATTCTAATTTTACATCTGCAACAGCCTTTATGATAGGAAGCCCTTGATTGTTTCAAATATTTCATATCTTTGTTATGTTATCCGTTGGATGACAGACATATTTGAACACAAGAAAGTGTTTAGCATTATTCTCAGAGGATAAATCTGGTAAATTTAGGACGAGAATAAGCAATCCTATCTCACGTCATATCTTGGCGTGGGCTGTTGCTTATTTTTAGTCCGAAGGCTTACCAGAGCCCATCCTCTTAAAATAGCTACAGTCCCACGCTTTCTTTATACTAACGTTCTGTTAGGGACTGGCAGGAATTTACCTATACATTATGGAACCTCTCAAATCTATCTCTATCGCACAGAGAATATTTGACATTGCTTGTCAACGGAATCGTATTATTGAACGCATATTGGAGTTAGAATATTCTAAGCGCATTGAACTCTATCTATTCAACTCAATGTATTGTCTCATGTATTTAGATGAACATAAAGCACATCTAGACAATTCTGATTTCAATGTTCTCCTTTTAATAACAACATGGCGATTAACTGAGCAATACAATTTAGGTTATTCTAAAGAAGATGCTTTTAAATTAGCTCAAAATAGATACAAACTCTATTCACATGAATTAAAAACCGTTTTTTCTCATCAGGCAATGGGGAAGCGATATTATCCTAAACTATTTTACAATCGAATCTGTTTAGCTCCTTTAACATTTCAGGATATATCCATGTTAAATTACCGAGACGAAATGTGGAATGAACCCGAATTGTGTGACTTATTTGCCCTTCAAATCAATAGTCTGAACCAAGATATAGATAAATACTTTTAATGATGACGAATCTATCTGACTACACGTACGAAACTATTATACAGATGACTATTGATGAATACATCCATAACTATGGGGAAGCCAAATTTCACAAATTAATTGAACGCATTAGTACATCCAATAAAATATCCGGCCTTATTAGTTTATCCCGATATAAAAACATTCCTCCTGGATATAAAGACATCCTTTATACCTTATCTGAGAGTAGATTTTTTATGTTTTCCAATAACTATGTGTTATGCAGAGCTGCGTTGCTAACCTTACAACGATGGAATGAGGAGGTAAACAGTAGCTACCACTTGTTAAATGAAAAAGGTTTAAAAGAAAGAGCTATTCTAATCATCAATGCATTACAACCTAAACGATAAACTATCATGTTAAAGCTTTTCACAAAGTCAACTCGCAATCAAAACTCTGAGGTAGATCAATTCTATTCTCAGTTCTCAGAAGAACAAAAGGCTGCTATAATTTGCAATTTATTTGTAATGATGGCGGCTGACGGAAACCTACATGGCAATGAGAAAAATTTACTCAATTCCATCTGTGATTCGTTTTCAATGCCCTTGGAAGATATTGCAGTTACAAAACTCGCACGTAAAGGAGCTGAATACGCATCTACTATATTAAATGACATGGAGCTCAGTCAAAAAGAATGGTACATAATGCTTCTATACTCCATGATTTATGCAGATGGTCACGCAGATGAAGAAGAAATAGATTTATTAATCCATTTGGCCGAACAGATAGGTGTTTCTCAAGAACAATGTGCCAAAATTATTGAGAAAAGTATTTCCATCATGAATCAATTCATTAAATGAAAAGTATAGTATACAAATCATCCCTTATAAGCATTAGTGCAATAATTACTGGATGCACTCAATGGCTCACTTTTGATGCATCCAGACTACTAATAGCCTTTTTCATCTCTTTAATAATTGGATTAATAGTTTTGATCTGGCAAGCAATCACAAAACGATAACGATCATGAGAAAATTAATATTCTACATATCTGCAATATGTATTTGCATATCCTGTATTTCCTCAAACTCTCAAACTGCAAATAGTAAAGATAATGCAGAAATTCCTTTTGTTTCAAGTCCCATACCAGCCTATACAGCCTCCTCTCCCTTAGAGGAAAATCTTGTTAATCAGTTTAATATTTACATCGATGCAATGCGCAATGGCAATGTCGAATTAGTAAAACAATATTTATATTCAGACTTATTTGCACAATATCCTGCTGATTACAAGAATCGAGCTTATCAAACGATAGTAAACCTATTCCAGAATACCGTAACTGAAACAGAGAATAACGGATTTACTATAAATTGTGTCATTAGCGACATTTTAAAACAAATCTCTGATAATGACAGACAGATTTATGTTTGTGAAACTACAATGAATTTATCCGGACATGATAAATTCATTGCAGACAAGAGTCAAATATTTGCGATCTCAACCAACAATGGGGAATCTTGGCAATTCCTTGAAATGTCAGAAGATGCAGAACATATTTTAAGTTTGAGATTCTCCCAAAGAATAATCTCCCAAATTGTCGAGTAGAATGAAAGATTACCCTTATTTACTACTGCTCATTCCCATATTAGCCTTATTCATCTGGTTTATAATTGAATTTTGGATTGTAATTAAGTATCTACTTGTTTCAGGGCTTGCTCTAATAGTCGTAATATATGCCATTAAAGGATTCACGAGTAACTGAAAATGTATAATACTATGAATTTATGCGGTTCAATATCTCTTTCTCCATCCAAACCTTAGGACTACCAGTAATCCCCGTTAAACTCTTCAATGAAACAAATTCCTCTCTACTCTTAGTAGATACAGGATCAGACCGATCTATTATGGATATAGCCGTATATAACCACTTTAAAGATAAAATCACCAACTCCGAACAAAGCCAAAATATCATCACAACCAATGGACAAACTTCATCCACCCTAATTGCACAATTCATCTTCACCATTGATGACTCCCTGAAATTCTCCGAACCATTTACCTGCATGGAGTGTAGCGTAGGATTCAACCAGATAGAAAAGGAAACAGGCTACCAACTGCATGGAATATTAGGTACTGATTTCTTGGTAAAACATCAATGGAAGATTGATTTTGAGAAACTACAAATACACACTTAGTTCTATATAATTAGTAAGACTAAGTGTATGTGTAAAAATCAACAAACTAACACATTCTAATATATGAAACCAAGCTTGCTAATTTTTTTAATGTTATTAGTCGTACATCCTCTGTGCGCTCAAGATTTTTTAAAGAAAGGATTAGATGCATATGCAGAAGAAGATTACAAAACAGCCTTTAAATGTTTCTCTGAGCATTTAGAACTCTATCCTAATGATGCAACCGCACTTTATTGCAGGGCTGTAATCTATGAGCATAACGATGATCTCATAAATGCTTTATCTGACATCAATCGAGGTATTGAACATTATGGTAGAAAAACAATTCTAAATCGAGAAGATTTCTACTACCTCCGAGGAACAATCTATCAACAAGCCGGTATGAATAATAAAGCAATAGAAGATTTTTCTGTCGCCATAAAATACAATCCTAAAAAAATCACATATTTATTAGATCGAGCACAAGTGTATTATGAAAATGGTAATTACGATGCATCAAATGCAGACTATCAACAAGCCTATAATCTAGATAATACATGGTTATCTGCAGCAGTAGGTTTAGCTCGTAACCTCATAGCCCAAAAAGAATATGAAAAGGCAATTATGAGTTTATCCAAATTAACAAAACTTCAAGATAATTATGGTCAAATTTATAGGTTTAGGAGTCAAGCATTTGCTGCACTAGGTGAATATACAAAAGCTATTGACGATGTCATTTCATGGAAAGTGTATGATGACGAGGCAACAGCCCCCTTAGATTCATTGCAAAGTTATGCTATTCATGCCTATACATATGCATTGGCAAAAGTAAGCGCAACTGTAATTGCTTATCCTGATGATATCAATTGGCTGCTGGCCAGAGCTAAGATATATGAAATGAAAGAACGCTATTCTGAGGCTTTGAATGACTATAATGCAATTGAGAATAAATTAGAAAAAGAATGGATTGGATTATATTATCACAGAGGGAATTGTTACAAAGAATTAGGATTATATGACTTAGCTATTCAAGATTACACTAAAGCGATTGTTTTAAAAGAATCTGCTGACTTCTATGCTTTACGTGCCGATGCTAAAAGACTCAATAATGAATTTGCACTCGCAATAAATGATTTTTCAAAAGCAATTACATTAGACCCTTTGAATGGTTGGTTGTATTATCGGCGCGGCTGGGTAAAAGAAAAGGGAGCGGATTATAGCGGAGCATTGCAGGATTACACAACTGGAATAGAATTAAACAAAGATTATGCTTATACATATTTGACCAGAGGAAAATTATACCACGATCACTTGCAACAATCCAATTTAGCACAACAAGATTGGCAGGCTGTTCTGGAAATAGAAAAAGACACCATCCGAGAGAGAGGAAATAGTGTTCCTTATGCACTATTTTATCTAAACCGTTGGGAAGATGCCGAAAAGCAACAAACTAAAATATTAACAGAATATCCCAACTCATCAAATTATTACGATGCTACGTGTTTATATTCCCTCATGAGCAAACCAAAGCAAGCTTTACTACATCTAAAAATTGCTTTTGAAAAAGGCTATCGGGACTTTAAACATATTGAAGTAGATGACGATTTAGATAACATACGGATTACTTCTGAATTCCAAAACCTTGTTAAAGAGTGGCAAGATAAAACCACATCCAGTTCACACAACGATTTAGGGCAAACGCAGGAACATATAACCAAAACATACACAATCGCAATGAAAGCTCTTCCATCTGGAGTATATGAGGTTCCTTGTAAAATTAATGATCTGCCATTGAAGTTTATTCTCGACACAGGAGCTAGTGATGTGACTATCTCCTCCACAGATGCAAAATTCATGTTAAAAAACAACTATTTGCATTCCCAAGACATTATTGGAAAACGACGATATCTAACAGCGTCAGGAGATATTATAGAAGGGACAAAAATTAAATTACGAAAAATACAAATCGGTGAACTTGAGTTACGCAATGTAGAAGCATCCATAGTTCACAATCAAGATGCGCCATTATTACTAGGGCAAAGTGTGTTAAAACGACTCGGTAAATATAATATAGATTCTTCAAAGAGCATTTTAACAATCACGACATCTGAATCTTTAATAAGAACACAATAATTACCCACACATAGTTGTTACAACAGGAAATGATTATCTGCGGGTTATCATCTAATCGCCATTTATATGATCCCTCAAAGAACCACCCCTAAATTGATCACCTCATTACAGTCTGATGAAGTCTTTGTATTCGGTAGTAACCTACAAGGATTTCATGCAGGGGGTGCGGCTAAATTAGCTATGCAATGGGGAGCCGTCTGGGGAAAAGGAGTAGGAATACAAGGTCAAACCTATGCTATTCCCACTATGCAGGGTGACGTAGATAGCATCCAGCCCTATGTCAATGAGTTTATATCATTTGCCAAACAACATCCTAATAAAAGATTCCTCGTTACAGAAATAGGCTGTGGTATAGCAGGATTCTCTGTAGAAGAAATAGCCCCTCTGTTTATAAAGGCGGTAGAAGTCGAGAATATCTATTTACCTCAAAGGTTTTGGAATATCTTAGAGTAGATATACACTTACTTCTATATAAATATGCTATCTAAGTGTGTATTCCATCTTTCACTCCCTCTAAATCACTAACCCAACAGACAATCAATCCCGTAAATAAGTAATATCATTACTGTTATTACCCCCTCTAATAGCTAACGAAATAGAACAGGATCAATCTATTTATCTATATACCTGCAATATTTCCTATTCGTTTAAGGGAATCTTGCAAAATTTCCATGTAAATATATTCCTATTACACCCATTATGATGGAAAAGTTAAAAGATGACTATGCTTTTAAAAATTCTATGCGGGTAAATTTTCAAATTTTACTAAGTGGATTTGAGCGCTCTCTACTCCACCATTACCCCCCACTAATTCTTGACGAGGGGATAGTCCCCCCGCCAGAATCTTTTAATCCTAAAATCTAGTGGGTATGGAAAATCTTAAATTTCTCAACACTCAGAGTGTAGCTCAGTTCAAAGCCAACGTACAGACGGATGAAATCAAAGTCCTGCGTAACGAACAGACAGGCAAATGCTTCTTCTCCTATGGCAGTGGGACAGGTGCGGTAATATCAAAGTATCCTGAATCGCCCCTGAATCATCCGGTCGTGTCGGAAGTAGCCTCTACGGATACAGGGGAAACATTCTATCTGCTCCACAACGAAGGTGAAGGCGGAGCTACCAAACTGGAAATATTGTAGTCGTAGCTTTAGATTCTTCTTTAATAACGCAATAGGGGCTGTCTTATCAGGCAGTCCCTATGCTTTCTATTGTTTATCCTTTAAAACCATCTTAGTATGCAACTTAGACCATCAACCCGCAGGGAAGTTAAAATGAAACTGGCCCTGCAAGGATCATCCGGTTCCGGCAAAACCTATAGCAGCCTGCTGATAGCCTATGGAATTGTATCGGACTGGAGCAAAATAGCTGTCATCGACACAGAGAATGGATCAGCCGATCTCTATGCACACCTCGGAGAGTACAATGTATTGACATTAGAGGCTCCCTATACCCCTGAGAAGTACATACAGGCCATTGATCTGTGCGAGGCTTCAGGTATGGAGGTGATTATCATCGATAGCATCTCCCATTGTTGGGATTACCTGCTGGACTTTCATGCGAACCTACAGGGAAACAGCTTCGCCAACTGGGCCAAGGTAACACCGAGACAGAACAGTTTTATCCAGAGAATCCTTAACAGCAGGTGTCATGTGATCTGCACCATGCGGAGCAAGCAGGATTATGTACTGAGTGAACGCAACGGTAAAATGGTTCCTGAGAAAGTGGGGTTAAAGGCTGTTCAAAGGGACAATGTGGATTATGAATTTACCCTTGTATTCGATCTGGACATTAAGCACAATGCGGTAGCCTCAAAAGACAGGACAGGATTATTTATGAATAGACCTGAGTTTGTCATTACTCCACAGGTAGGAAAACTTATCCTGAATTGGTGCAATACCACATCTGCGGGTAAGCAGGGTAACCAAATTCCACAACTTTCAGCAAAACATTCTAATTATCAACAAAATATCCAAAACTATGGAAACTCAACCGCAACTCCGACAGCTTCGTAATAACACAACTATGCTTTTTAACAACCAAAATCAGCCTGTTGAAAGCGTCGAAACTTCTGTCATGGATTCTCCTGTGGCAGAAGAAGAAAGCCATTTTATTGAGGCTAAAAATACACCTATTGTCGAAGTGGTTAACTCTGAGAACAAACCTAAACACTTCATTGAGGCCAATACCAAAGAGGTTAGCCTGTATCACCTAAAAAATGACTGCATCATCCCTGTATTCAGTAAGGACAATGAGATTACCATATCCCACAGCAGGTTTATTGAAGCCCTCTGGGAATGCACCCAAAAGCTATTTAAAAATGAACAGATCAAAGAACCTGAGATCAGGGTATCCCACATCATCAAGGGCAGAACTCCCGAAGCTATCTATAAACCTGTAAAGGAGCTGACTGATGCAGACAAGACCATTTACTACGAAAGAATGGCCTTTTGCATGGAGATTCCAACCATTACTGAAACTGTTGGAGGGAACACCTTATCTCTGACAGTTGGAGGTGTAAGAGCCTATAATCAGGAGAACCTGTACAGTAAGAAAGGGATTGAGAAGTTTAAAATCTTCATTGGATTTAAAAATATGGTCTGCTGCAACCTCTGTGTCAGTACCGACGGACTGTGTGATGAAGTGAGGGTGACCAATGTCAATGAACTGATGACTAAAACCATCGAACTATTTGTCAGTTACAATGCAAAAAACCATCTAAATCAGATGAGGAAATTACAGGATTATAACCTTACAGAGAGCCAGTTTGCACAACTGATTGCAAGGTAAGGCTATACCAGTATCTTCCGGCCAAAGAGAAGAAGTTGTTGCCTGAATTTGAGTTTACTGATACCCATGTGAATCTGATCGCACGAAATTTTTACAGGGATGAGAACTTTTCTTATAGTCCCGCTAAGAAAAATATTAATATGTGGCAAGTTTTTAACTTATTTACAGAGGCTAACAAGTGCAGCTACATAGATACTTTCCTTAGTAGAAGCACCGGAGCAACCAATTTCACACAGGGAATCTGTGAAGCTTTGGAAGGAAAAGAAGGATATGGGTGGTTTATTCAATAACCTACTACCGGAGGTTCAAGGAAGTTGCGCAAATTGCTTACCCCGCTTACCGGAGATGCAAATAAAAAAGGGAGGCTCCATCATCGGAAACCTCCCTTTGCTTGTTTGCTGTCGTCATGTAATTGTTTATTGCTGTTTACGTGGTTTTGCGTTTAACGGCGTACATCCAGCGGTCACCTTTCTTTACTCGCAGGAAACCTTTAGCCCGGAGCACTCGCCCTAAGCGTTGGTCCGACAGTCCCCGTACTTTTGATGCGCTGGCAATCACTTGCAGAATCTGCGTGGTTTTTAGATACTCCGGATCGTCTTCCTCGGAACAAGGCTCGAAATAACTCATCAACTGCTCCTCTTCAACGCTGATGGTGCGAAATTCCTCGTTGCTGGCGTTTAGTTCTGCGATTTCATCCTGATCGAACCAATACTGAAAACCAGAGTGGAACAAATGCAATGCCTGAGCATACACCATGGCCAGTGAAATTTGATGGTCGGGATAGATCCGATTCACCTCAAAGCACAGAAAGCGCCTATTGCCCGTCATATCCACCAAAAACTCTTTATGATTGACCGAACCCGCAAATGATGCCCTTCGCACGTAATTCTCGTGAGTGTAGGCGTAGGCACGGCGTAGGTAGATGTGCTCTTTCGTGACTAACTCCTTCAGGGCATCAATATTCTTTCCACCCATATTCTCAAGCTCATCCATCACGATCAAGGGGCATTCGGATAACTTGACCTGCGAATCCTTATCTCGAACATTTAGCATCCCCGCAAACTGATATCGCCGTAACTCATCAGGCAGGATTCGGCCGAACCAACGTGTCTTTCCGATGCCTTGGGCTCCGCTGAAAATAATTGCGGTGTGATTAATGACCTTTTCATCAATAAGGCTTCCCGTGAGGGCTACAAGCCATTTTCGGAAGCATTTTTGCCAAAATTCCGGGTTTGAAGTCCCTACTGTACTGGCCAACTGTTCGATATAATCCGTTTGCCCGTCCCACGCAGGGAGGTGTTCGAAATATTCCCGGTACGGATCATAAGGTGGAACAAAATCCGAAGCAAGCATCGTTCGCAACGTTGTCATAGAGCAGGAAAGCCCTTCGTACTTGATCTTGCGGAGAACCGTGTTGTAATCATAATCGCGCATATCCGTAAAAACCTCCTCTGCCTTGTCAAGAGGCTTCCACTCGACTTTGTTCGTGGCCTGATTGTAACGAAACCGATACCGAACTTTCAGAAACGCTTCGATCTGTTGGAGTACCCCACCATTAGCACCCGTAGCCACGACCTCAATCTTTGGCTCTGAAACTCGTCGATCTTCATGTACCCCGTTCAGGAGGTCATCAATAGCTGCACTATCATCAGGAGTGATACCGCCAATTTCGCGCGGTATAGGCCGCTGTTCTGCAAAATTACTCATAGAGACCTCCTTTCTGCATTTTAGGGTTCTCTGCAATAATCGCCGCCAGCGTGTCCTTTAAAATAAAAAAATTATTCCCTAGCTTCCGCAAAGGCAATAATCCACTCATCCGCCAATTATAAAGCGTCCGTTTCGAAACTTTTAACAGTTTCGACAGATCATCCAGATCATAAAATTCAGCTTTCTTGCATCGTGCTGACAATTCTTCAACTTTTTTCACCAGTCCATCGATCCTTGAATCGAGAGAAGAGATGAGCGCAGTTAACGCCTCTACTTGATTTTTTTCATACTTAACACTGTTTTCCATAAGTCAACAGGTTTAAATTAAACAAATAATCATTTTATAAATCAAATAAAGTAGCCAAAAAGGAGAAGTGAAAATTGCTATAAAACCATC
>ERZ780141.1706-NODE-1706-length-12266-cov-2.531242_pt1 | contig 12266 bp, 6 predicted proteins | sample MGYA00433080_ERZ780141 | MGnify/ENA primary metagenome ERZ780141 (study PRJEB29588, sample SAMEA2154047) | human gut metagenome | biome: human gut; feature: human-associated habitat; material: faeces | place: Denmark | collected 2008/2010 ... | reverse complement strand
GACGGCGACCGCTACATCCACTTTGCTACCGGCCACTCTCCCCGCTGGACCGGTTCCGACGACGGCACCGGCGAGACCCTGAACGGTGCAAAGGTCCTGACCGATTATGCCACGGGTCTCGGCGTCGAGTTCATGTACAACACCCCCATGGTGGAGCTGGTGAAGGAGAACGACCGCGTGGTCGGCGTCATCGCTGAGAACGAGGACGGCAAGTACATCCGCATCAACGCTTCCAAGGGCGTTATCATCTGCACCGGCGGCTACTCCCTGAACTATGACATGATGGAAGCCCTGCAGCCGGAGAATCTGGCCATCGTGGGCCGCAACGGTTCTATCCCCGGTGCTACCGGTGACGGCATCAAGGCCTGCATCTGGGTGGGCGCAAAGTTCGACGACACCCACAGCATGATGATGTTCGACCGTGCCGCCCTGAAGCCCGACGCAGTGCCTGGCCGTGACCAGACCGAGAACGGCGAGAGCGGCTTCTTCTGGATGGGCAGCCAGCCGTTCCTGAAGGTCAACTCCAAGGGCGAGCGTTTCTTCAACGAGTCCGGCACCTACGAGGGCATCCTGCACGCCGACGAGTTCAACAAGGATCACTGCCATTATACCATTTTTGACTCCGATTGGACAACCTATATTCAGGAGTTCAAGACCCATGGCTGCAGCCGCATGTTCCCGTTCCCGAACAATGCGGACCCCAACATTCCCTATCAGGCTGTTGAGAGCGGCATGCTGCCGGGTCTGGTGGAGAACGGCTTCGTGTTCAAGTGCGACACCATTGCTGAGCTGGCTGAGAAGCTGGGCCTGCCCGCTGACACGCTGGAAGCAACCGTCGAGCGCTACAACGAGCTGTACGACAAGGGCGTGGACGAGGACTTCGGCAAGGAAGCCCACCGCATGAGCGCCATCCGCACTGCTCCCTTCTACGGTGCAAAGAACACCGGCTACATCCTGTGCACCATGGACGGCATTCAGATCGACCTGAACATGAACGCCGTGGACACCAACAACGACCCCATCCCGGGCCTGTATGTTGTGGGCAACGACTCCGGCGGATACTTCTCCGGCACCTACCCCAACCTGTCCACCGGCGCAGCCTGCGGCCGCACCGTCACCTTCGGCCGCCGCGCAGGCCGCATTGCAGCCACCGAGGGCATCTGAGCTCTTGACCGGCTGACTCTCTAAAGCTTTTTTCTTTCTTCTTTTTTCTCATAGAAGGCACGGCAGGCTTCTCCGCATTGACATATTGTTGGGGAGCCCACTTCAACAAGTCGGAAGAATGGGAAGTACCCCATACTTTTCCGCTGGGGGTAAGCTGCCACCGGCAATACCAACGTCCATCTTCCGCTTTTTCCAGAAGAGGTTTAATCATTCTCTTTTCCGACCCCCAACGTCCGAAGTCACATTTCAGATAGGCAAAGCCATCGGATACACTCAGCCACTTGTCGCCATCGGGGCTCCATGCGAATTTCAGTCCGCTGCGTCCCTCGTCTTCCGGATGGGCGTAAGAGAAGATGTAGACCGAATCGGGCTCATTATATACTTTTTCCACGGCAGCACAGACGGATTGGCCTGCTGCCAATGAGGCGATTGCCAGAGATAATAAGGTCTTTTTCATGGTATATGCTTTATTGCTATGTTTCTTTTATAACGTGGGAACAACCTTCCTGATGGTTCCGTCCGGATTAAATTCCATACGGTCTATACATACTTCACGATGCACGCCAGGACCCTTCTCACGATCTATAAAGTTCTTATTAATACGATGATATACAATGTACCACTCATCCGTACCCGGAATTTGCAGCACCGCATTGTGGGCAGGCCCATAGATTTCCTTTGCAGGGTCCTGAATCAGCACCACCGGCTTCTTGGCCACCTTTATGGGACCCAACGGAGATTTTGACGTACCGTATGCCACATGATAGTTAGGCGAACCGGTATCGTCCACAGACCACATAAAATAGTAAAGTCCGTTACGATAGAACACATACGCCGCTTCACGGAAAGCATAATCCTTCAGGCTTCCCCCTTTCGGAGTCAATACGGTCAGGGTATTCTCCTTGATGGAAAGCATATCCTCATTCAGCTCGGCGCCTGCCATATAGCCATTACCCCAATACAGATAGGATTTTCCCGAAACCGGATCGGTAAACACATCCACATCAATCTGCTGTCCGTGGCCCACAGGAGATTCGGTGAGGATGGGATGTCCCAAGTCTTTGAACGGACCAATGGGTGAATCGGCTACCGCCACCCCAATCTGCTTGCCGCCTCCGGCTACAGGATTACCACTGAAATAGAAGAAATATTTATACTTTCCATCCACCATTTTCTCTTCAATGCACGGAGCCCATGCGTTTCCATCCGCCCATGCCACCTGATCGGATTTCAAATCAAGCATCACCCCTTCATCTTTCCAGTCCTTCAGATTATCCGAAGAGAAGACACTGAAATACCATCCGCCCCATCCGGGCTGTCCGTCGGTGGTGGAATAGATATAATATTTTTTAGTCTGATGAGAATACAATATCTCAGGGTCAGCATGGAAACCTTGCAGCACGGGATTGTTGGGAATCGTCATATTGCCCATTTCCTTTGAAGGCCATTTGTCGGTGATGCGCTTCAACTCGGCACGGGTAATGGGGATGATAGTTCCGTGACGCGGATGAAAATTCATCTTCACCTCACTGTCTATCACTTTAAAGTTTTTCAAATCGGTCGTTTCGGTAAACTGGTATTTACCTTTCATATAGACATCATACATCAAGATGTATTTATTCTGACCTATCAGTTTGAAAGTTCCCGCACCTTCCACCGCTTCCGGGGTCTGCTGCTTGTAGTCGGGTTCTTCCTCCCATTGTCCCGAAGTCAGTGAACGGGTAGTTGCTACCCGGATGCCGTTTCCATGTCCTTCGGTTTTATAAAACAGGTGGTAGATTCCATCTTTATATACGATATCACCGTCTATGCAAGATTTCTTGTTTTCAGGGATGAAAAGCGGTTTCGGTTCACCTTCCAGGTCGGTAAATTCTTTATTGGCATAAGCATAATAAATCACATCTGCCCCATCACCATATTTCATTGACCAATAGACCAAGTATTTTCCGGCTTCCGCATCGAAGATAGTCTGAGGAGCCCATACCCGTTTCAGTTTTTCCTGTCCGGCATAACGTTTCTGCATATTGATGACAGAATGGTTCCAGTTCACCAAGTCTGTAGATTTCAGCAACACCATGGCACGATTGGAATCCCATCCATTGTCAGAAACCATATCGGTAACCACCATATAGAATGTCTTTCCGTCTTCGCAACGCAGGATATGCGGATCGCGCACACCACCGGTAGAACTGATGATTTTGGAATCAATGACAGGTTTGTTGTCATTCAATGCCCAATAGGTATATCCGTCCGTACTTACCGCATAGCATACGGCTTCCTCGCTGATGTGGTTACCTGTAAAATAGGTAAAGAGATAAGCTATGTAATCTTTTTCGGCTACATTATTTTGACTATTGGCAGATTGCTGTGCTCCTGCCAGCCAGGGCACAAGACAAGCCAAAAAGAAAGTAAGGATTTTGTGTTTCATAATAATTAGTTCAAAAATTGTTTGATGCAAAGATAGAAAATACAATCCTAACGATAGGTATATAAATCTTTCAAAAGAGGGACTTTATTCGGTCAAATGGGGGAAAATAGAAGTTTTACATCTTTTTTATCCATTGTAAGAATCCACCGATCCCTACAATGGATATCAATTTAACGAGGATTATTCCTTGTGATCATTTTGTATAAAATGTATTTAGAGAATGGGGCTGCAACGTCACCTCCAAATATTTTCCCGCCAGTTTTACACTCAAATTCTGTTGTTTGCCATTAAAATTCCCCGCCACTACCAAATACTGATTCTCAGGAGTCAGGAATATAATGACTGGTTGGTTATCCTCCCCCTTTGCCTTGTATTGTAAGATTTTTGATCCTGGAGCCACCATTTTGCTATAATGCTTTACTGCATAATACTCCGGGGTATAAACAAACGTACGCTTTTCCGAATCCACACGAATCAACGCATTCTGTTTCCATCCCCACGGACTTTCACCTTTATCGGTCAAAATACAATTCCAAAAATTATATTCACAACATCCATTCCCTAAATAATGATTTATCAACTCAAATGTATGTTCTGCTGCCTTCCAATCAAAACTACCCCAACCGCATTCGCTTTCCGAACAGATATATTCCCATTCGGGATGCTGTTTTCTTATGGAAGGAAGTATTTCACGTCCTTCCCATTGAAATCCCATACCACGAATACAATTACATAAAGCCGTATCAGCAAGAATTGTTTCTACATGATCTTGGCGATTCGTATTAAAAGTACCTAAATAAAGCTTCACCTCAGGATGCATTTGCCTCAAAGTAGGAGCTAAATATTCTTTATTGAAACGAATCGTACCGGTGGCAGTCCAGGCACAACCAGGATAAGGAGTGTAACTGTACGCTTCATTCTGATACATTACCATATCAATGGGAATTCCTTGTTCTTTATAGGCATCTATAAACCGACAAAAATAATCTGCATAAGTCTGCAAATAACGTGGATCTTGAATCATAAAGTCAGTTGTCGCAAGTTGGCGAGGAAAAACTCCATCACGGGCACCGGTCAACTTCATTTCATTCTCATCAACCTGACCGCCTGTAGCACCATATAATAAATAATTCTGTTTCTCTGACAAACTATTAAACGGACTACTTAAAACCGGATAATCTCCATTTATTTTCATCCAGCTTGGAGGACACCAAGGTGATATCCAAAATGTAAGATTCGGATTATATTTTTGTGCAGCACGTATGAAAGGAATAATAGTCTGTTTATCACGATTAATATTAAAATATCTCAATTCAAAGTCACCCTCCACTTCGTCACAACTATACCAAGAACGAGCGTAATCATTGGCTCCCATCGAAATTCGTCCACGCGTAATCCGTAAATCACCTTGCGGAGAAAATATATTATACAATATTTCATCTTGTTCAGTACGAGTTAATAACCCAAGAGCATCCCAACAAAGTTCATTGAAAGTAGTTCCCCAATTCTTGAAAGCAACACCGTTCTCTGTTCCATCTACCTGTAAAACAGGATTTTGTTCTGATTTTGACTGCAACTTCACTTTTGATTTTTGCCATACATTGCCTTCGGTACTACTAATCCAAGTCACAGACTGTGCATTTACAATCGTCGCAACAGTCAGTAACAGACCGATACAAAATAAGAATTTATTTTTTTTCATACTATTAATGTTCTAATTATTTAAATACAAAAATTATTCAACAATCCGACAACAAGATGTAGATATACATACAAGTTATCGGATAAAAATGAGATTATCAATTTTTTAATTAACAGATGGATAACCTGGATTCTGCTTCAAGTTTGGATTCGTATTCAATGTAGTACGTGAAAGAGGTATCCACATCGTATGATTATCTGGATCCGGTTCTTTATCCCACCAAGTTCCCGAATTAAAAATCCCGAACCTGCATAAAGTCTGTCTACGTAAACCTTCTCCTAAAAATTCCCGTCCCCATTCATCCAATAATTCCTGTTCTGTCAATGCACTCCCATTCTCAGGATACAAACTAGAAGAACCTGCTGGATAATAACGCTTCCGTACATAATTCAGTAATTTTTCCGCTTCTGCCTTTCTACCCTGATAAAAACGAATTTCTGCCAAATAATAATAAATTTCCGCTAAACGGATCAAAGCATAATCCGATTCTATTTTACCTGCATCATCCGAACGATAAATAGGATATTTTATCAAACACCAACCTGAATTCTGATCTCCGTAAGCCATAGCCGATTTTGGAGTTTGGGTTCCACTAGAAGGATTGGGAGAGAAACTAGCAGGATCTGTATCGCGGAAAATACCTACTTGATCACGAATGTAAAGTTTGTAAGCTCCATTGTCCGAAGTAACATATTCCGTTCCATTTGCCGTTTCATAAGGTAGGTCGCCATACAAAAACATTCCTTCGCGTTTGCTATTTCCTAAATTTTTATACTTTTTCAGACGCACATCATCAGGATATTTCATAAACTTACGGACCGGTTTTCCATTTTCAAAGGAATATTCATTTCCATTTAAATCTAATCCTGGCTGTAATGCATATTTGGGGTTACAATTCCCCCAATCTGTAAAACCGAAATATTTCGAAGAGAGGAACGGAGCAACCTGCCAAAACATTTCATAATCATAAAGCCAATGCATACCACCAAACGAGGATGGATAACCAAACAATAATTCATTAGACTTATCGTTATCCCAATCAAACGGCGCATCCCACCTATTATCTATATCATAGAAACCGTATTCACCATCTATAATTTTTTCACAGTATTTTTCAGCTTCGACCGTCTTGTCCTCATCAATCCACCAACTGGCGTTCATATACAACCTTACCAATAAGGCAGCACAAGCTCCCTGGGTCCATTGACCCTGCTTTAAGCCATTTCCATTATTACTTTCTTTTTTTTGTAACGCAGGCAATGATTCCAACAGCTCTTGTTCAATAAAAGCAAAAGTTTCTTTTGGCTCTGATTGTGCCGGCAACTCTGTAGTTGGATAATCCGTAACAATTGGTATATTATGTACTAAATCGAATATAGACATATACATCCACGCACGTAAAACACGTGTTTGAGAAATAAAATCATCAAACTCTTGCTGTGAAAAGCCAAACTTTGCAGGATTCAGCTTACTTATATCAGAAATACTGGCATTACACTGAATGATCCCTCTGTAAGTATCTTCCCAAATTGCATTAACATACCAATCATCAACAGTCCAAGTATGATAATGATAACGGAAATATTCACCGCCATTATACCAATGTTCCTCTCTTTGCACAGTCATATAATGGTCGGCAGAAAGTTCGCCAAACCAATACATCGCCCTACAACACAACCAATATCCGTGTCCGAAAGGACGTACAAACGCCTGAAGAACATTCTCCTTGGTTTGATAGAATCCATCCTGAGGTACAATATCATAAGTAGTTTCCGACAAATCCGTACATCCCACTGATGCCAACATTCCTAATCCCAGAAATATATTTTTTAATTTAAACGTTTTCATAAAGTAATAAATTTAGAAGTTAAGTTGAATACCAAACAAGAATTGACGTGAAGACGGATAATATCCATTCTTACTGTAAGGTAGACCGGGTTCCATACCATTTACACAATATGCATCCTTATCTAGTCCTCTGTGATATCCGCTAATAGTGAACAAATTACGTCCTGTAATATAGAAACGTGCCTTTTCAACCCACTTATTATTTATATTCCAAGTATACCCCAATGTAGCGACATCCAACTTCATAAAATCACCATTATGTACAAAATAACTGCTATGCACATTTTTTCCTGTAGTAATTTTCCTATTTTCCTTGTAAGCGGACTCCAGCACATTCGTATTCGGAGCTGCATCCTGCAAGCCATAATACAAATCATGGACATCATAGATCTGATAACCCAAATTACCTCGGAAATACAAATTCAAATCTAAATTTTTATAACGGAAAGTATGAGTCACAGACATTGTAAACTTAGGCAATCCATTACCTACCACCCGTTTATCCTCATCCGTACCTTTATCTATAGGAATCACTTCACCATCTTTAGAGTAAATCAACCAACCTCCGTTATCATCCAAACCCGCATACTGGAATGTGTAAAAATTACCAATGCGTTCTCCTTCTTCAATACGTTGCAATACCCCTGGATTTCCTGGGTACAAGGGAAAATTACTCATCCAATAATACTTAGGACCTTCATAAAACTGATTTGAGAATGAAACAAACTTATTATTTGAAGTAGAGCCCACAAAACTAATTGTATAATTAAAATTTTTGCTCTTTACCGCATTCCAATCTAATTCGATTTCAACACCTGTATTTTTCATTGTACCTACATTAACAAATGATTGCGAAGCACCATTAGGTGGCAATGCAACATCATAAACTCCCAATAGATCCTGTTGTTTCCGACTATAATAATTTACACTACCATTCAAACGATAATTAAACAGACTGAAGTCTATTCCTACATTCCAATTTTTACCTTTTTCCCATTTCAAATTAGGATTAGCATTGGAACTGAATCCCCAACCCTTAATATATGTTCCATTATAATAAATCAAATCATACGCCTGCATCAGGGCCAATGACTTATAACTATCAAATTCCTGATTACCTGTCACTCCGAAATCACCTCTCAATTTCAAATCACTAATCCATTGGATATTTTTTATAAAATCCTCCTCACTGATTCTCCAACCAGCAGAAACGGCTGGAAACGATCCCCATTTGTTACTAACACCAAATTTGGAAGAGCCTTCATGACGAAGAGAAAATGTAGCAAAATATTTATCTCTAAAATTATAACTCAGACGACCAAAGAAAGCAATTAATTTGGAATCATTCCTGTAAGACCCCATACCTAGGCGTCCCTCCACTTCACTATTGTAAGTTCCAGCACCCAAGTTGTCAGGTCCTAACAAATCTGAAGCAAAGTTCTTATTCTCAGCATTCAATCCGTCATTTACAAAGTATTGATAAGAATATCCTCCCATAAACTTTACATGATGGTTACCAGTGTCATAACCGTAATTTACCAACCATTCCAAAGATTCTTGTTTATTCTTGTCATATTTACGGCTAGCTTCTCCCTGAAATCCACTTTTGTCTTCTATGGTAGAAATCGAAGGACGAAACCAACTGTAATCGGTTTCTATAATCTGCTGAGCCAATGTAATTTGTGTACTTAAATAATGATTCTTATCTCTACACAACAGCGGAAACAAATTCAACTTAAACGTACCATCCCAACTTAAGATAGTACGCTCACCACCACTTTTCTCCAACTTCAAGATTTCAACCGGATTATTGGTGGAATAAGTAGTTATCTGAGTATATTTACCCGGTTGCTCCGGGTCCATCACTGGAATAGTGGGATTTATCAACAATGCAGAACGAAAAGTATCATAATCTGCATCCTGATACTTCACTGTGCGCGGAGCCACATTCAGAATGACATTGTACAAGTCACTTTTTCCTGTATGATTTAATGACAAACGGGCCCCTACCTGCTGCCTTTCCGAACGCAAGTCTATACCATCTGTATTTTTATAATCCACTGTTGCTTTATAATTAGTCTTAGTATTACCACCCATAACCTGCAAAGTATGACTATGAGATACAGCCACTTTAGTCAGTTCATCAAACCAATCAGTATCAGCGCCATAATCATCTCCCCGTTTCTGTTCTCTAAAATCTGTAGCCGACAATACATTCAACTCTCTGACAGGTGTAGTTATATTCACAAATCCCGAATACGAAGTATGAATTTTTCCATCCATAGTACCTTTTTTGGTAGTAACTACAATCACCCCATTCGATCCACGGGTTCCATAAATGGCCGAAGCTGCCCCATCTTTCAAGACATCAATAGATTCAATATCATTTTCATTCAAATTATCAAGACTACCGCCTGGTATACCGTCAATTACAATCAGCGGACCCAATCCGGCTGAACGCGAGGATACTCCACGTACCTGAATACTGGGTGAAGAATTAGGATCAGAAGGAGTAGAATTCTCTACTGCAAGACCTGAAACCTTTCCCTGAATCTGCATGGCAGGATTACCACTCCCAATCTGCAACATATCCTTACCTGATATGTGGGAAACTGCACTAGTCAGTTCCTTCTTTGAAATGGAACCATAACCTATTACTACCACTTCATCCAACAGCTCCACATCTTCTTTCATCATAATACGAAGTAACTTTGTATCCTTCAATCTTATCTCCTGTGAAGCATAGCCTATATAGCTTACTACTATTACATCTCCTTGCTCAGCGGACAGCGAGAATCTTCCGTTTATATCTGTCACCGTGCCTTGCATATCTCCTTTCAGCATCACAGTAACACCAATCAGCGGTTCGCCCAAAACATCGGTCACTACTCCCGTTACCCCCTGTTGCTGCGCTGCCAATGCAACATCACGAGTAAGGATGATATGATTTCCCTCCATTTTATAACCGATGGAAGAGCCGGTCAGCAATATAGGCAGCACCTCGGACACAGGTTTACCATTCACCTGTATGGTTTTACGCATCTTCACGTTCACATCTTCCTTATATATAAAAAGATAGTCCGTTTGAGACTCTATCTCATTCAATATAGATTCCAACGGGGCATCGCTTCTATTGATAGTTACCCTCGCATTCTGTGAGTGACTATTTTCGGCCATCAGGCTGAACAGGCAGAAGAACAATAAGAATATTGATATTCGCATAATTCTAAATAATTGTTTTAAATCCGGATTTTCAAGATAATAAAGATCCCGCAAAGGAATGTTTTTCATATCTTTGCAAATGGTTATTAATACGATTTATTAAAAATAATTGTGTTAGTCGGGTCGGTGGGTGGTGCAAACACCCATCGGCTCTTTAGTTGTTTTTCATAAGGATTGCTTCATAGGCTGATTTTCCATTTTAGAAGGTTAATACATTTCTTACTTTATATGAATGACGTCATTATCCCGATTTCTTTGATAAGTAAAGGCTACATCGTTTTGCAGAACACGCAGCGCATAGTCCAATCCATCAGAAATCCTGAATTTTCCAGTTAATGCAACCTTTGCTATTTCCTTTTTATCCATCTGTATGCTCAGATCATAATATTTCTCCAAATCTTTTATAATATCAGCAAAAGGTTTATTTCTGAAACAATATAACCCCTCTTTCCAACGATATACATTATAATCATCAATTTTACTCACCACCAATCGGCCGTCTATCAAAGTCGTTTTCTGATTGGGTACCAAGACGACGGAATTTTTGTCATCGTGAGGTAATTTTACCTTTACTTTGCCCTCCATCAAAGACGTTTCGAATATTTTTCGTGCTGAATAAGCTTCCACATTGAATTTTGTTCCCAATACACGGAGATTCACCTCTTTGGTACAAACCTCAAAGGGTACTTTCTCATTGTGGGCAACCTCAAAATAGCCTTCTCCTTCTAATGTCAACTTACGGTCATCTACACCAAATCCCTGAGAATAAGTAACTTTAGAACCGGCATTTAACCAAACCAAACTTCCATCAGGCAAATTTAATTTTGTATGTGTACCTAATGAAGCTTCCACCACTATATCCGAAAAGTTCTGTTTTACTGTATGTTTTCCCTGATAATAAGTGGCAAAAGGAACTAATAATACCAAAAGCACAGCAGCCACACGATATAACATTTTCCAAGAGAAAGAACGTCTTGCCGGCTTTTCTTTTTTCGGGAATATAGCTGCCCGCTGCTGAAACAAAGTAAAAGCCGCATCTTCATCAAATGGTTCAACACTTCCCGATACTCCCGAAGAAAACCAAAGTTCTAACTTATTCCGAACATAAATACGGTTAGCTTCCGATTCCATAGTCCATTTCTGCAACTCGGAAAAAGAGGCTTTATCCAAATTCCCTGATAAATAAGATGTAATCAATCCGTCTATATCGTTATATTCTTCTTTCATCTGCATATATTAAGTGCTGTTATTATATAAGGCAAAAAATAAGTTTTAAAGGGTAGTCAAAATGAAGTTTTTTTTCAATTTCCTAAAAAACATAGAGAACAAGTAGTTTCAGGTACTTTTCCATCCGTTGCTGAAGACAGGATAATGCTTTCTTCATGTGGTATTTAACCGTGTTTACCGAGATATTAAGTTCTATTGCTATTTCCTCGTATTTTTTCTGTTCAAAACGATTCTTTTTGAACACCGTTCGACATTCTAAAGGAAGTTCTTCAATATTCCGAATCAGTTCACTTTCCAATTCCTGCTCCAATAAATAACCCAAAGGATGCTCATCTTCGACAAAAACCCGATCCAGAAATTCCATATTTTCCTCGGAATGTTCTACTTCCTTTGAATACAGCTTTGCCACTGCCACCCGGTCCTCCACGGAGAATGTTCCTCCGTTCTCCAGAAAACGCAATGCATCCATATCGCGGATCATCAGAATACTCGCCACCGCAAACTGTGCCTTGTTTAAAATGTTGTCATCATAATACGATCTCATAAAATACCGGAATGTAAAGTAGACCAGCAGATGCTCATACTCATATTCCCTTCCCTGCTGCGCTGCGTGAAAGTTCCTGATACATTCCAGATAATTGTCCTCATGGAATGCTGCACGAAGACGTTTCTTTT
>ERZ780141.1703-NODE-1703-length-12272-cov-2.358844_pt1 | contig 12272 bp, 7 predicted proteins | sample MGYA00433080_ERZ780141 | MGnify/ENA primary metagenome ERZ780141 (study PRJEB29588, sample SAMEA2154047) | human gut metagenome | biome: human gut; feature: human-associated habitat; material: faeces | place: Denmark | collected 2008/2010 ... | reverse complement strand
ACACATTCCAGAACGGAAACGGTCGTGTGGGCAGATTGATTATGTTTAAGGAGTGCCTAAAATACAATATTATTCCGTTTATCATTGAGGACAATTTGAAGATGTTCTATTATCGTGGATTGAAGGAATGGGATAACGAAAAAGGATATCTGGATTATTTTATAATTGCATCATAACAAGTTCAATTTAGTCATTTATGCTCAAATGACTAAATTGAACTTGATTTTGATTAAATTAAATGATATAATTCAATTAAGTCATTTTGTTTAAAAGACGAAATTAAATTCGAAATGAGGCAATTAAAATGAAACAATTTGATTACATGGAAAAATGGAAAAAATTGCTTACACCACAAATTGTAAGTTATCTTACAACAATTCATGAGTACAAAGGTAAACAGCACTTGATTGCTGAACGTCATGCTGATGTACTGGAAAATCTTGTTGAGATAGCAAAGATTCAAAGTACAGAAAGCTCTAATAAAATTGAGGGTATTTATACTTCTGATGAACGATTAAAAAAAATTGTTTTGGATAAGACAATGCCCAAGACAAGAAATGAACGAGAAATAGCGGGATATAGGGATGTGCTCAACACAATACATGAGAATTTTCAACATATTCCGATTCGTGATACATTTATATTACAATTACATAGAGATTTATATAAATTCGAGAATGCCTCTTATGGAGGAAGATTCAAGACAGCTGATAATATTATTGAGGAAGAAGATGAAAGGGGCAATAAGTTTGTTAGGTTCAGACCATTACCTGCATGGGAGACGCCAGACGCAATCATTAATTTATGTACAGCTTATAATGAGGCAATCAACAAAGGCGAAGCAGACTCACTTTTGTTAATTCCCATGTTTATTATAGACTTCTTGTGCATCCATCCGTTTGATGACGGAAATGGAAGAATGAGCAGATTATTGACCTTATTATTGTTATATCAAAATGACTATATTGTTGGAAGATATATAAGTTTGGAAAAACTAATAGAGCGAACAAAGGATAGTTATTATGATGCTTTACAGTCAAGCTCGCAAGGCTGGATAGAAGATGAAAACAGTTACGAGCATTTTGTAAAATATATACTGGGAATTATTACGGCTGCGTACCGGGAGTTTTTTGACAGGGCACATATTGTAGAAGAAAAGAAAGTACCAAAACCAGACAGAATAGAAGAATTGATAAAGAATCATTTAGGTACAATCACTAAAGCGGAGATTGTTAAAGAAGCGTCAGGAATAAGTACAACGACAGTGCAGCGGACACTAACAGATTTAGTCAAGGCAGAGAAGATAATAAAGATTGGAAATGGTCGTTATACAAAGTATAAATGGAACTGGGATAAGGAGACTTAAAAAAGTGATAACAGGTGAATTAAAAAATAAAATAGACAGTTTGTGGGAGATTTTCTGGACGGGAGGTCTTACAAACCCGTTAGATGTAATTGAACAGATGACATATCTTATGTTCATTCATGATTTAGATGTATCAGATAATACACATGCAAAAGAAAGTGCCATGCTTGGGCTTCCGTACGAAAGTGTATTTGCAAAGGAAGTAAAAATTGGAGAGAGGACTATTGATGGAACACAGCTTAAGTGGTCTGTTTTCAGGGACTATCCAGCTGATAGAATGTATTCTGTAGTGCAGGAAATGGTATTCCCATTTATTAAGAATCTTCATGCAAATAAGGACAGTGCATTTTCCAAATATATGGATGATGCAATTTTCAAGCTTCCGACACCTTTAATGCTTTCTAAGGTTGTAGATGCAATGGATGATTTGTACACACAGATGGCAAAGCTGAATGATTCAGATGCCAGAGGAGATGTGTATGAGTACCTTCTTTCAAAGCTTGCAACAGCAGGCGTAAATGGTCAGTTTAGAACACCTCGTCATATTATTAAAATGATGGTAGAACTCATGGATCCAAAGGCTGATGATGTTATCTGTGATCCAAGCTGTGGTACAGCTGGATTCCTTGTGGAATCAGGAGAGTATTTGTGGGCTAATAAGAAAGATGAAATCTTTTATGACAAGCAGAAAAAAGATCATTTTATGAATCATATGTTTTACGGTTATGATATGGATAGAACGATGCTCCGTATTGGCGCTATGAATATGATGAATCATAGAGTGGAAAGTCCGTTTATCGAATACAGAGACAGTTTGTCCGATCAGAATCCGGATAAGGATAAATATTCATTGATCCTTGCTAATCCACCTTTCAAGGGAAGCCTTGATGCAGATATTGTATCAGCAGATTTGTTAAAGGTGTGTAAAACAAAGAAAACAGAACTTCTTTTCTTAGCATTATTTGTTCGAATGCTTAAAGTAGGTGGTAGATGTGCCTGCATCGTTCCGGATGGAGTATTGTTTGGCTCTTCTAAGGCTCATAAGGATATTAGAAAAGAGTTGATCGAGAATCAGAGATTAGAAGCAGTTATTTCAATGCCTTCCGGTGTGTTTAAACCATATGCAGGAGTATCGACAGCTATCTTGATTTTTACAAAGACAGAGCATGGTGGAACAGACAATGTATGGTTCTATGATATGCAGGCAGATGGATTTAGTCTGGATGACAAGCGGTCTCCAATTGCTGATAATGATATTCCAGATATTATTGAAAGATTTCGCAATCGTGATGCTGAGTTAGACAGAAAACGTACAGATAAGTCATTTATGGTGCATAAGCAGGATATCGTTGATAATGCTTATGACCTTAGTATTAACAAGTATAAAGAAGTGGAGTATGTACCTGTGGAGTATCCGCCTACATCTGAGATTATGGCTAATATTCGTGAGATTGAGATTGAGATTGGGAACGAGATGGAAGAGTTGGCAAGATTGTTAGGAGAATGATATTATGGCAAAAGTAAGTAAACGAGGTGGATTTTCTGATAGAAATAAAATCAAACCGGAAAATAGAGAGATTCAGTTAAAAGAGTTTGATAAGAGAACTAGAATACAATTGCAAAATATGATTAGCCAATTTTATGAGAATATATGTGGTAATTTATATTATGGAAATGAATACTTACAGAAATTTTTTAGATATGTTATAGGGACTATTTATTCTGAACCTGTGGATACTAGTTGGACTTATTATAAGAATGAAGTGTTTAAAATGATTAATAATACCATACAAGAGGATGATTATGATGACGTTTTGACTCTGATAGAAGCAATTATTCAGTATTGGGATTCGTATCTAAGAGACGTGAGAGGATATGACTATTATAATGCTTATGATAATAGTTATCGAAGCTGCTCTATTTATGAAATTGCCAATTCATATTTACAAAGAGAATATGTAGGATATAGATTCATAGATGAGCAACTTACACCAATAAGTGATGATTATGAGCTGGAAGCAGTAAAACAGGCATTGGAGAATCCTTATTCGCCTGTATACGAGCATTTATCTAAAGCTAATAAGTTGCTTGGAGATAGAACATCTCCTGATTACGAGAATTCTATCAAAGAAAGTATTAGTGCAGTTGAAGCGTTATGTGAAATACTTACTGGAATAACAGGAAAAGAGGCTTCATTGGGAAAACTTTTAAAAAAATTAGAAGATAATGGTGTAGTAATTCATGCAGGACTGAAAGCGGCTTTTAATATGCTATACGGATATACATCAGATGCTAATGGAATAAGACATGCTGGCAATATTGGTGGATCATCATCAACATTTGAAGAAGCAAAATTTATGTTGGTGTCGTGTAGTGCTTTTGTGAATTATTTGATTGCAGTTAGTGCGAAATGATAGAATAGAAAGGAAGACAAATTCGGATTTGTAGGGCTACGAGCCCGTAAGGGATGATGTAGATGGAAGATATTAAACGAGTTAAACTATCAGAAATAGTTGAATTAATAACGAAGGGAACGACGCCGACAACTCTTGGATATGAATTTCAAGATGAGGGTGTAAATTTCCTTAAGATAGAATGTTTTGATGAAAATGGCGGTTTTATTGAGAGTAAAGTTGCTCATATTTCAGAAGAATGTCACAAAAAAATGAAAAGATCACAGTTAAAAAATGGTGATATATTATTCTCTATTGCTGGAGCTATTGGGCGTGTGGCAATTGTTACAGAAGAGATGTTACCTGCAAATATTAATCAAGCGTTAGCAATTATCAGAATATCTGATGAACAAGTGTATTTGCCATATATCAAGCTTATACTTACTTCGCCAATAGTTATTGAACAGTTTGAAAGAAAAAAGCAGGGTGTTGCTCAGTTAAATCTGTCACTTAAAGACATTAATGAGATTTCAATTCCCTTGCCTAGTAAAGACAAACAAATAGAATTGGCAGAACTGTTTGATAAGGTTGTAGGAGTAATTTCAAAGAGAAATAAGGAATTATCTGCTTTAGATGACCTTATCAAAGCCCGATTTGTCGAGATGTTTGGTGATCCAGTTAAGAATCCAAAAGGTTGGGAAGTTGTAACTATTGGAGATATTGTTACAGAAGTAAGGTATGGAACAAGTAAGCCAGCTGTGGAAGGTGGAAAGTATCCATATTTACGAATGAATAATCTTACTGCTGATGGTCATTTGGATTTAAATGACTTAAAATATATTGATATTCCAGATGATGAGATAGAAAAATGTGTTGTTAGAAAAGGAGATGTGCTCTTTAACAGAACTAATAGCATAGAACTAGTTGGAAAGACTGTAGTATTTGATTTGCAAGAGGATATGATTATTGCGGGTTATATTATTCGTGTAAGACTTAATAAAAGATTATTGCCAGAGATTCTTTCGCAATATATGAATCTTGAAGCTTTAAAAGATATATTGAGGTCTATGGCGAAAGGTGCAGTTAACCAGGCAAATATAAATGCTCAAGAGTTACAGAGTATAAAGGTTTATATACCTGACATGGAATTGCAAAAACAGTTTATTGAGATGAAGAACCAAGTCGACAAATCAAAATTTGATACTATGACCTTCGCCCCAATATATGATATAATAAACCTATATTTACACACTCATTTTTATCAGGGAAGGAGATGAGCAAGCATGACAGAATCAATTAAACTACCGGTGGGAATAGAGAGCTTTGAGGAGATCCGTTCAGACGGATATTACTATGTCGATAAGACAAAGCTGATTGAACAGTTGGTTGACAGCCGGGGAAAAGTCAACCTTTTTACCAGACCGCGTCGTTTTGGCAAGACTCTCAACATGAGTATGCTCAAATCTTTCTTTGAAATTGGAGCAGCTTCTGAATTATTTGATGGTCTTTATATATCGCACAACAAAAAACTGTGTGATGATAATATGGGCAAGTATCCTGTGATATTTCTATCTTTAAAGAATGTGGAAGGACTCGATTTTCAAGCTGCAAAGTATCAGATGATAGAGATAATTGCAAAGGAAGCTAAGAGATTTGCATATTTGAAGCAGAGTGACAGGCTGGACATTGACGATAAGTCGACGTATGCTTCTTTAATTCGATTAGAGGATGGCAGATATGAAATGAGAGATGAGGCACTGTATGCTTCGCTTCAAACTTTATCTGAGCTGTTATATAAGCATCATGGCAGAAAAACGGTTATTTTAATAGATGAATATGATGTTCCACTGGATAAGGCATTTCAAAATGGCTATTATAAAGAGATGGTTTCTTTGATACGTGCCATATTCGGAAAAGCATTAAAGACAAATGAGGCATTGGATTTTGCTGTCTTAACAGGTTGTCTTCGTGTTTCAAAAGAAAGTATTTTTACAGGATTGAATAATTTCAAGATTTTATCTATTACTGATACAAGATTTGATGAACACTTTGGATTTACGGATGATGAAATAGAGCGTTTGCTGGCATTTTATCATGTGGAAAACAGGTTTGCGGAGACAAAGGAATGGTATGATGGTTATCATTTCGGAAATGTCGATGTATACTGTCCGTGGGATGTAATCAATCATGTTGACCGAATAAAAGATGATCCAATGGCAGGACCGGAAGCGTATTGGATTAATACAAGCGGAAATGAGCTTGTTAAGAGGTTTATAGATAAGGCTGGTAAGACAACCAGAAATGAAATTGAGCGTTTGATCGCGGGAGAAGCCATAGACAAGCAAATCCGTCTGGATATGACCTATGACGAAATAGACAATAATATTGATAATCTATGGAGTGTTCTGTTTACAACAGGTTATCTGACATATACAAAGATCAGTGAGGACAAAAAATATAGCCTTGTAATTCCGAACAAGGAGATTAAAGAAGTATTTAAGCTGCAGATACAGGAGTGGTTCAGGAATAAAATATTTTCCAATACCGAGCAGTTGCAGGACTTTTGGAAGGCTTTCAAAGATGGAAATACACAGATAATGGAAATGTATTTAAACAAGGTGCTGAGCAATTCGGTGAGCGTTTTTGACACAAAAGCGAGAAATGAGGAAAAGGAAAGCTCCTATCATAATCTGCTTATTGGCATTTTGAGTGGCAATGAGGACTGGCTGGTAAAGTCAAATGTTGAGGCAGGAGAGGGCTTTGCAGATATTATTGTGGAGACAGATGATCCGGATGAAGGAATTATTGCAGAGCTTAAATACACAAAAGATTTTAAAGCTATGGAAAAATCCTGTGAAAAAGCTCTGAAACAGATAAAGGATAGAAGATATCAGGAATATCTGTTAAATAATGACAGACAGAATATCATGTATTATGGAATTGCATTTTGCAGGAAGAGATGCAAAGTGCTTGTAGAAAGATAAAAGGGGTGATTACATGGAAACTAATTTTGATTACCTTTTAAAGAAAGAAGAATACGCAGATTTTGCAAAGCAGGCAGTTGAAGCAGAAAAAAGTTTATCCATTTCACCGGCCACTTGTGCCATTTTGTCGAGGCGTGCACTTGAGCTTGCAGTGAGGTTTGTTTTCTCATATGATGCGGAGCTTTCGCTTCCGTACAGAGATAATGTATCGAGTCTTATTCATGAGCCAACGTTTAGAAGGATAATTGAGCCAAGGCTGTTTCCAATGCTCAAATATACCATTCATCTGGGAAATGTTGCAGTTCATACCAACAACAATATAGGCAGGGATGAAGCAATAATAGCGCTTCGTGATTTGTTTGAGTTTTGCGATTGGATTGATTATTCATATTCGAGGGAATACGATGAGAAGACATATGATGAGTCGATTCTTGCAAGCGGTAATGAAAAGCGTATAAAGGCTGATGAGCTCATGAAGCTGTATGAGGGCTTAAGCAGTAAGGATAAAAAGCTCGAGAGCGTATTGAAGGAGAATGAAGAGCTCCGCGAGCAGATGGCAAAGAAGCGTAGTCAGAATGTAAAGACAAGGGAGTTCCATGTAGATACGATAAGCGAGGCAGAAACCCGCAAGAGATATATAGATGTTGCCTTAAAGGAGGCAGGATGGGTTATTGGCAGAAATGTCACGGAGGAGGAGCCGGTTACAGGAATGCCAAATAGCACAGGAACAGGGTATGTGGATTATGTTCTTTGGGGAAAGGATAATCTGCCACTTGCTGTAGTGGAGGCTAAAAAGGCTTCTGTGGATGCTATGGTAGGAAGCCAGCAGGCGAAGCTGTATGCTGACTGTTTGCAGAATAAATACAATAGACGTCCTCTTATTTTCATAACAAATGGATTTGAATTTTTCTATACGAATGATTATATGGGATATCCAAGGCGTGAGGTTTCAGGATTTTTCACACAGGAAGAGCTGCAGCTTGAGATGGATGGACGCACTTCAAGGATTCCGCTTGAAAATATACGGATAAGCGATGATATTACCAACAGACCATATCAGAAAGAGGCTGTAACCGCTGTCTGCGATGCTATCACAAATAAGCACCGCAAGATGCTTATAGTGCAGGCCACAGGTTCAGGAAAGACAAGAGTGAGCATTAGTATTGTTGATGTATTAAGGCGCCACAATTATGTGAAAAATATTCTGTTCCTCGCAGACAGAAAAGCTCTTGTGAAGCAGGCCAAAAACAATTATACGAATTTGCTTCCTGATTTATCATGCTGTAATCTGCTTGACAATAAAGACGACCCTGAGTCATGCAGGATGATTTTTTCTACATATCCGACGATGATGAATGCCATAGATGAGAGGAAAAACAAATATGGTGAGAAGCTCTTTAGTCCGGGGCATTTTCAGCTCATAATCTGCGATGAAGTACACCGCAGCATTTACAAAAAATATCAGGAAATATTTGAGTATTTTGATGCGATGTTACTTGGTATGACTGCCACTCCAAAAAATGAAATCGACAAAAACACATATGGAGTCTTTGACCTTGAAAGAGGAGTTCCGACATTTGCGTATGAGCTTGAAAAAGCGGTGGAAGAGGGCTATCTGGTCAATTATTCTACACTGGAATATAAGTCAAAAATAATGGAAAGCGGTATTCACTATGATGAGCTGTCAGATGAGGAAAAAGAAGAGTATGAGGATACATTTTCTGATGATGACACTGTAGGTGATGATATATCAGGAGAGGCCGTAAATACATGGCTTTTTAACGCGGATACAATTGATAAGGTTTTAAGAGAGCTTATGGAAAAGGGCTTAAAAATTGAGGGTGGAGACAAGCTTGGCAAGACAATAATTTTTGCCAAAAACTCTTTGCATGCGCAGGCAATAGTCAAGCGTTTCAATAAGCTTTTTCCGGAATATGGAGGAGACTTCATAAAGCGGATAGATTATAGTATAAAGTACAGTGATTCATTGATAGATGAGTTTAGCACAAGTGATAAAATGCCACAGATAGCAGTATCTGTTGATATGCTCGACACAGGAATAGATATTCCGGAGATTTTGAATCTTGTATTTTTTAAGAAGGTAAAAAGCTATGCCAAGTTCTGGCAGATGATTGGAAGGGGAACCAGGCTTTGCTCTAATCTGCTTGGAGAGGGTATGGACAAAGAAAGATTTCTTATATTTGATTTCTGTAACAATTTTGAATATTTCCGCGTGAACAAAAATGGAGCGGAGAATGGCATAACAGAATCACTCAATGAGAAAATATATAACACAAAAGCCCAGATTGTCAGAGAGCTTCAGGCACCGGTATACAGTAGTGATGAGGTATACGCAGATTACAGAAAAAGCCTTGTGGATGATTTAAAGGAAGATGTAATTAGCTTAAATGACGATAGCTTTATGGTGAAAAGACATCTGCGTTATGTAGAGTTTTTCAGGGCTTCATCATCGTGGGATAATCTGGAGACAATAGAGATTTCGGATATCAGGGAGCATATTGCACCTCTTATCAGGCCTAAAAAGGAAGATGAGCTGGCGCGAAGATTTGACTATCTGGTATACAGTATAGATCTTGGACTGTTGCAAAGCAAAAGCATACAAAGTCCGGTGAATATAGTGGTTCAGACCGCAGAAAAGCTGTCTGCCAAATACTCAATCCCACAGGTGGAAAAGAAAAAGGAGATTATCGAAAAGGTCCAGACAAATGAATTTTGGGATAAAGTCACTATAATAGAGCTTGATACAGTAAGAGAAGCTTTAAGAGGTCTGTTGCAGTACCTTGACAGACAGGTACGGCCAATATACTATACAAATTTCACGGACTCTATAACAGATGGTACACCGGGTGAACCTTTATATGGCGGAAATGACTTGAAAAATTATCGTAAAAAAGTCGAATTTTACCTGAAAGAGCATAGTGACAAATTGTCAGTGTATAAGCTGAAAAACAACAAAAAGCTGACAGAAACGGATCTAAGGGAATTGGAACGAATTCTGTGGACTGAGCTTGGTTCAAAGGAAGATTATATAAAGGAATACGGAGAGACACCGATAGGCAGATTAGTACGAAAAATAGTCGGTGTAGATAGAGCGGCAGTAAACGAAGCCTTCAGTTGTTTTATGTCAGAAGAGCGCTTGAACATAAATCAGATGAGATTCGTAAATCTGATAGTGGACTATATAGTAGCAAATGGAAATATCGAAGATAATAAAGTATTGATGGGTGAACCATTTAAATCAGTTGGAAGTATCACAACTCTTTTCAAAGATGATATGAGTACCGCAAAACAGATAATGGAGATAGTGAATCAGATAAAGCGTAACTCCGAAGAAATTGCCTGATGTATAGCGAAGCTGTTTAGATACTGTAGATTTATGCACATGAAACACAGAAAATGGAAGAGGATGTGAAAAAACTCAATCGAGTTTTTTCACATCCCCTTTTTTTGAGCTTATATATTAGCATCTCCTGCAGACAGGTTGTGGAAGCATAATAAATTTGCAAAAATTATATTTAATTCTATAAAACACTTGACATAGTTACTAAGAGTTACTATAATAAGTACATAAAGTAAATATAAGAAACGCAGAAAGTAATTATAGGAGTTAAACACATGAATAAAGTAGATGTAAATGGATTAACAGAACGGGAGTTTTTAGCAGAATATAAGCCGGGCGATTATGACAGACCATCGGTTACAGTTGACATGATGGTGCTTCGTATGAAGGAAGACTTAAGCTGTATGCAGGTGCTTCTGATAAAGAGAAAGGCTCATCCGGAGATAGACAAATGGGCGCTTCCAGGCGGATTTATTAACATAAAGGAATCAGCATATGAAGCAGCGTGCAGGGAGCTTAAAGAGGAAACAGGTCTTACAGACATTTATCTTGAGCAGCTCTATACCATGAGCCAGCCGGACAGGGACCCTCGTATGAGAATTATTGATATTGCATACATTGCACTGCTTCCATATGGATATGAGCAGTCTGCCGTTGCGGGTGATGACGCAAAGGATGCCAGATGGTTCGATGTGAAATTTGCAGATGAAAAACTTGAGTTTGCAAACGACTTGATTAAAATTGAATACTCCCTCAGGTCTGAGAAATTTAAAAATGGTGTAATCACAGTGGAAAACTTTGTTCCGGTCAGCGTATCAGACGAAAAGCTTGCTTTTGACCATGACCAGATTATACTGGAAGGACTTATGAGGATAAGGAATAAGGCTGAGTATACAGGCATTATGTTTAACCTTGTGCCGCGTGAGTTTACCATTCCGGACCTGCTTAAGGTGTTTGAGGTTCTTTCAGGAAAGGAAGTTCATCCAAAGGTGTTCCGTGAGAAGATTGCAGGACAGCTTGTTTCACTTGACAGGTCGCAGAGACCTATTGTCGGAAGAAAACCGGCTGCTGTGTACAGATATGTTGACCTTAACATGGATGAACGTAAACTGGTTAAAGTGCATAAGAAATATAAAAACGGTGTGATACTCACAAGGGCACAGCCATTCCATAACGGACACCTGAACATGATAAAACAGGCCGCATCGGAGTGCGAAAATCTGCTTGTTGTGATAGGCAGTGCAAACAAAAGCTATACAAAGAGAAATCCGTTTCCAATCGAATACAGAAAAAGACTTGTTGAAAACGTACTGCAGGAAGAGGATTTAAGCGGTGCAGATGTAAAGGTTATGACATTATCAGACTGGAGCATGGAGGATGCAGCTCAATATGTAAAGGAATGGGGTTCTTTCTTCTATTACAACATAGCTAATGAAATTGGAGAGAAAAGCTTTACATTCTATTACAACGACGACCCGAAGATTGCGGAAAACTGGTTTACAGATGATATTTTAAAGAATGTGACCATCAGAAACCTTGGCAGAAGCGATATTGAGATTTCAAGTACAATGATCAGAGATTTGCTGTATAAGAAAGATTATGACAAAGTCAGGGATCTGGTTCCGCGATGGATGTGGAAGGATTTAAAGCAGCTTGGAAAAATCCTTATGGATGCAACAAATGATGATTATATGATGTAGGAGGAAATGATTATGGCAAAGAAAATTTTAGTAGTAGTGGATGCACAGAATGACTTTATTACAGGAGTTCTTGGAAACAAGGAGTGTAACGTGGCAACAAATGTTATTGCAGATGAAATCAGGTCAGGAAAATATGATGACGTGATATTCACAAGGGATACGCATGATGAAAACTATCTGAATACTCAGGAGGGAAGAAAGCTTCCGGTAGCTCACTGTATTAAAGGGACAAACGGATGGGAAGTAGACGCTCGTCTTAAAGCAGCAATGAAGGAGCGTGGAGTTGACTGTGATGATATGACTTATATTGACAAGCCGACGTTTGGCAGCAAAGAGCTTGGCGAACTGCTTGCGGGATATGACAACAGCGATACAGAGATTTATTTCTGCGGATTCTGCACGGGAATATGCGTAATCAGCAACGTAGCGATTGCAAAGACGTTCTGTAAAGATGCAGAGGTGCCAGTG
>ERZ780141.1697-NODE-1697-length-12303-cov-3.768125_pt1 | contig 12303 bp, 7 predicted proteins | sample MGYA00433080_ERZ780141 | MGnify/ENA primary metagenome ERZ780141 (study PRJEB29588, sample SAMEA2154047) | human gut metagenome | biome: human gut; feature: human-associated habitat; material: faeces | place: Denmark | collected 2008/2010 ... | reverse complement strand
CCTTTTGACCGAGCGTTTTCGCCCGGTCAAAGGTTTTTATGGTTCTGAGGGATTCGCGTGTCTTTATGCCCGGCATCACGATTCACCGAATTTGGTTGTCATCAAGGCATAGAGCTTTGTATCCTTCGGCACCTTGTTTACGAAAGGCACCAACGCCCCACCGATCTTGACAAGTCCGTGTCCTGCATCTACATTCGTGATATATCCCATCTGCAAATCCGAAATTCCCATCAGACTTGCCAGCTCCTCGCGGTCTGTCGCCGCCTGATTGAGCATGACCACAAGTTCGGAGTTTGCCAGCATGGTTCTTGCCGTATGGCTTTGCAGAAGATCCTCGACATTTTGCGTAATGCCCGTAATAAACGCACCGTACTTACGGACACGCTTCCACAAGGTAAAGAGAAAGTTTGCGGAGTATTCATGCTTGAAAAGGAGATAGATTTCATCAATGAAGATATAGGTCTTTCTGCCCCGCGCCTTGTTTGCGGTAATTCGATTGAGGATATTATCAAGCACCACAAGCATTCCGATAGGCATCAAGGCTTTGCCGAGATCGTGGATGTCATAGCAGATTAGACGGTTCTTGGTATCTACATTGGTTTCACCCGCAAAGGTATCAAGACTGCCGCTTGTAAAGAGTTCAAGCGACAGCGCAATATCCTTTGCTTCGGGTTCCGGCTGTACTTTGAGTTCTTCATAGAAATCTCTCAGCGTCGGTGCCCTACCGCAAAAGCCGCTTCGCATATATCCGTTCAGCAGATTTGCCGTACAGCGGTCAATAAGTGACTTTTGCTTCGGTCCGAGGTCGCATACCGCCTGCTCACACAGGGACAGCATATACTCGGATTTCAGCGTAACGGGGTTCTGTCCGTCGGCATAGTCCATATTGATGTCCATTGCATTGATATGATTCTTGCTCGTTGCCGAGATTTCAATGTTCTCTCCCCCGAAAGCATCCATGATCTTGCCGTACTCGCGCTCCGGGTCGATGATAATAATATCCGCATCCTTATCCGACAGGTACAGATTGATGATCTCCTGCTTTGCCAGAATCGACTTACCCGAACCGGAAACACCGGTAATGAAGCTGTTGCCGTTGAGCAGCTCCGCGCGGTTGACCATAATCAGGTTCTTTGAAATCGCATTATTGGCAAAATAAATGCCGCCCGTGTGACAGACCTCCTGCACGCGGAACGGCATAAACACCGCCAGCGATTCCGTTGTCAGCGTTCTGCGGATACCCAACTTTGGTGCGCCGTAAGGCAAAACCGTATTCAGCCCCTCAAGCTGCTGCCAGCGGAGGATATTCAGAGAACACAGGTGCTTTCTCGCACACTGCCGGATGGATTCGGTATCCGCGTCAAGCTGCTCCTTGGTATCTGCCGTATGCACCAGCGTAATGAGCGCCGGAATCATGCGCTGATCGCGGGCTACCAGATCATTGAGAAATTCACGGCTCTCCTCACGCTGACGCTCCATGTCATACGGAACAGTAGCGGAAAAGTTATTGTTGCTGTTCTGCTTTCGTTGCCAATTGGAAATGTTGGTTTCCACCGAAAGCAGCTTATTCTCACCCAATTTCACGGCGGCCTCTGTTGTAATGGGGCTTGCATCGATAGAAAGGATCATGCCGCGGTCGATGTCGGTCAGCTCCGCAATAAAGCTGTCCTTAATGAAATTAGCATAGTCGCGCAGATACAGTACCCTACCGTATCGCCCGTCCATTTTGAAATAGTCGGTACGGAATTCCAGACAGTCCGGTGCAATGGCATCCTTGAAGCTGTATCCGCGCTGTGCATAAAGTCCCGCGTCATAGCGGTAATCGTCCTCCGCGCCGTAGTGGAAGAAGTCAAACAGGATACGGAGTTTCTCTTCCGCTGTGACCTCCTCAAATTTTGAGCCGAGCTTTGCGAACAACGCCGCAAATTCGGCAGAGATACGGTTGAAATACGCCCGCGCTTCTTCCTCCGTTTTCTTTTCCACCGTAACCGTCAGGTACTTGTCCTGTGTAATGCCGTTTGACAGATTGGCATTACCCGCGAGAATACGGTTATATTCGTTGCGGTATTTGTCAAGCGAATCGCCCTGAAGCTCCAGCATATTGTTTTCGCGGAACTTGGTCTGATTCAGTCGGCGGTTGTTGACCGTAATCTTGGTCATAGCTCCGGCGTCAAAAGTATTCAGGATTTCGGAGTAGGCAAAGAACATCCCCTCCTTATCCTCCTTGGATGCCGTTGCGTAATTGACATCGGTAAAACGGAAGGTCTTTGACCAAAGATTCCGCCCTACAAGAAAAATCCCATCCTCGCATACATCGCGGATGGGAATTGCCTGTTCCACGGTGGTCGGGATAACATCCGGTTCCACCGTTTTCTGTTTGTGTCCGAAAAGGCTCATTTGTTTCCTCTCTTTTCTGCTCTTGCGAGCGTATTTGTTCCCCGAAACAACAGTCTGCGCGGCATCCGCACCTCTGAGCGAAACCATGCCCGCACCAACTGCTCGGCTGTCATACCGTTGTATCTGATAAAGCCGAGCGCCGCAAAGGGCGCGGCTCCCATCATGCAAAGCCATGAAAGCGTTTCCGTTCCCAGAAAGGAACGGCATCCGAAATAGATGCCGACTGCCGCGCCACAGGCAAGCAGGGCGAAAATGAACTGCCGCACCGATAAGCCGAAAAACATTGTTTCGGTGTATTCTTTGATTTATAGCGATAGGTAACTCTTTGAGATAATCTCCGAGTTTTCCCCCGCTCCACACCGTGCATGCAAGTTTCCCCGCACACGGCGTTCCATCAATTTCAAAAGTTTCTGTGTTTATTCAATCACCAATCGAAGAAATTATTTCGTAATAGATTTTAGGTGTGTGGTGCAGTTATTGGTTTGAGTCCTGCCATTTCCCGATATTTGTTGACTAATCTTATCTGCCGGTCAGTCAGCCTCAGCAGGGAAAGATACTTGCAGATTGTATTGCTTTCGGTCGCGTGAATAAGCTTGTGAACAGGCATGAGAACCAACATCAGATTGCCGTACTTATCAGTTCCACCCGCACTTTTCGGTATTTTGTGATGACAATGGATATCATCCACATCCTCAAACTTCCGCGCCGTTATTGCACATTTACCCCATTGAGCAGAAAAAAGTGATATGCGGTTGTCAGCATATTCCACACTGTTTCCGTAAACGGGTTGTCGCATAATTTTCAATAATAACCCGATGCTTATTCTGAGGTTATCATGCAACTTTTGTCTACCTTCTACCGTATAGATACAACTGTTAAACGCCATGGCAATTGGTTTTTTATGCTGAATACAACCAATAGGATATATTGGTTCTCCCGTGCCAGCAACAAAACGTATTAGCTTTGACTCTCCGTATCTTTCTTTTTCGTTTTTCGTCAGTTGTCTGCCCGTTCTACGCAATTTGCAAGTTCTGTTTTTCCTGAGCCGATTGTTCAGTACAAGTCGAACTGCGTATTGAAGTTTGGAAAAATCAAGACTGATATGCGTTGCTATGCGGTAATAATTCTGCAATCCCATAACCATTGAATTATACAGCATAATTTCATCGCGTTCTGTTTTTCCATATTTCGGGTTGGCAATTCTTTTGGCTTGCTCAATCAATTTCTGCTTTTGCTTTTTTACTGCCTTATCACACACATGAGATTTAACAACATACCTCTGTCCCTTGAGGTGGACTTTCATTTTGAAACCAAGAAAATCGGAATATCGGCGTTTTACATTTACAACTCTCGTTTTCTGCTCTGAAACCTCTAATTTCAGCCTTTCAGATAACCATTTTGTGATTGCTATCTTCGTTTTGTCGGCATCATTTTTGGTACGGCAGAACACTCTGAAATCATCTGCATAACGAACGATATACATCTCTTTCAGATTGGTTTTCTTCATAGCTTTGTAGCCATTCCCGTAGTTGAGCGATCCGGTTGAATTTTCCTTTGCACTGTACTTCTGAATCACCGGGTGTTTTTGCCATTGACTCTCCACCCAGTGGTCAAGTTCATTCAGCACAACATTTGCCAAAAGCGGCGAAATAATACCGCCCTGTGGTGTCCCCTTCTCAGGAATGACAATTTTACCGTCCGGCATTTTTACGGGTGCTTTCAAGACTTGCTTCAAAATCCAAATGAGATGCTTGTCCCTTATTCCCAATGTCCATATTTGCTTCAAAAGTTTCGAGTGATTTACGTTATCAAAGAAGCCTTTGATGTCGAACTCAACAACATAGTGCAATTTCGTCAGTTGCATGAGGCAATAGCATCTTTGAATGGCGTGTTCCGCTGATCTTCCGGGGCGAAATCCATAACTGTTGTTACTGAATTTCGCTTCGCAAATAGGCTCCATCACCTGTTTGATACACTGCTGTACCAGTCTGTCCCACATACATGGGATTCCCAAAGGTCGGGTAGCCGATGGATCATAAGGTTTGGGAATTTCTTTTCTTCTTACCGGTTTGGGACGATATCCGTGTTGACTTCCGGTCACAATAAACCGAATCTTTTCAACTACAGCCTCAGAGGATAATTTCCCAATATCTACAATGGTAATACCGTCTGTTCCCGGAGTATTACTTCCTGCGTTGGTTTTGATATTTCGATATGCAAGCAGAATGTTTTCACGGGATAAGATCAGTGACAGCAAATCTGTAAATATCTCTCCCGCTTTGCTTTTTGCATACAAATCGTCGAAAATCTGTTGCATTCCGTAGTATTCCATGTGCCGTAATTCATCAACACAAAGTGGCTTTGATTGTTTCTTCTTTGGCATAGGGCATCACTCCTTTCTTAGAGCGACCCTTTTCGTCATACTCGCAATCCCTATTGCGATTGAATAACATATTATTTTTGAAATTGACTGGAGACCATTCCTCCACTCTCATTACAAGAGTTTCACTGGTTCGATCTCCTCTTTTCAGCATTGGTTTGACGGCTTATTTTTTTCGTCCGTCTATTCTCAAAAGAACCCAATGCCTTTCCTCGTTCCGATAACCCTATCTTTTCATATACCCTTTTAGGTGCTTGCTATGAGCCTGCAGGCTTGTTTGTGCCTTTAACACAATATGGTTTTTCATAACTAAGAATTTTACTCAACCACACCTGCGCGGTTACAACCGTCCCACACATTTCTATGCGGTAATCATTTAGACCCGTACATTCGCAAGTTCGTCAGTCGATATGACATTCTCACCATGAAGATTTTTTAGACCACCGGCATATAGACTACGTTATTCACCTCTGAATAATTTTCGGTTTGCGCCATAATATTTAACGCATACTACGGTAGCTCTCTGCCGCCTTTACCGAGCTTCTGACATTTTTCTTTCGTAATAATGCCAGTCGGAGTGTTATGGTAGGCGTTTCTGGACGTTACTCCATCATTCCACCCATCGGGTTATCAGTTCTCCAATTGATTTTTGCGCTCCTTTCCATTCGCTTGAATTTCATTTGTGCCTGACCTTTTCAGTCAAGAACGAGTCGCACCTTTGTTGATTTTAATTTCCATTGTTCCTCCAAAAAAGAAAGCCGCTATCTCATAGATAACGACTTTCTTTCATTCCATATTCGCTTAATTGGTTTGCTTTAGTTGTGCATCGGTGTCATGCTCAAAATGTTTCCCGCAGCAGAAAATCGTAAATTCCGAGATGCAGAATCCCGTATTCGTCTGTCCACGCAGGCATGGTTGATTTCGTAATGACGATCCGGCGCGTAAAATCATTCCGGATTTTCAGAAACGGGCGAATCTCCTGCGCTGTCTTTTCCGGCGTGTCGAGATTCAGCGCAGACTGGATATAATATTTCTCCCCTGCGGTTTCCGCATTGACGACAAAATCGATCTCGTAGGTTCTGCGCATTCTCTTTTCGCCCAATTGATCAATTGTTTCCACCACGCCGACATCCACCGAATGCCCCCGACCGGAAAGCTCGTTGAAAATCACATTTTCCATCAGATGCGTTTCTTCCAGTTGCCGGAAATTCAGTCGAGCATTCCGCAGTCCGGTATCTACACAATAGTACTTGCTTGGGTAGGAAAAGTATTTTCTTCCCTTGACATCGTAGCGGTCGGAGCGATCAAACAGATATGCCTCGGTCAGATATCCAAGGTAAGTCCCGACCGTCTCACTATCGATTTTTGTCTGTCTTACCGTCATCAGGGTGTCCGCAATTTTGCTTGCATTGGTGAGAGAACCAACCGCCGAACAAAGCTCATCTGCAATCAGCGCAAGAGTTTCCGGAAAGGCTACATTGTGCCGCTCCAGAATATCCTTCAGGTAGGTTTCACGGAACAGATCCGACAGGTATTTTTTCTTTTCCGCAGGGTCATTCTGAAAGGCGGTCATCGGAAGTCCGCCATAGGTCAGATACTCCGAAAATGCATCCGTTTTATCCCCGCCACGGAAGGAATAGAACTCCGAAAAGGATAGCGGACGGATGTGAAGCTCATCTCCTCTGCCACGGAATTCCGTAGCAATATCGCTGGACAGCATTTTGGAATTGCTTCCAGTCACATAAATGTCCGCATTTCCTTTTTGCAAGAGAGAATTGAGGACATCGTAAAAGGAGATCAGAATCTCCGGATTCTCCTGAATTTTCTTTTTGCCGACATACTGAATTTCATCAAGAAGCACATAGTACCGATTTCCGTTTGTCGGTGTGTGCGCTTCCAAATATTCTGCAAGCGCCATCGGATCCCGGTATTTTGCATTCAGGGCATTATCCAGCGCAAGGCTGACGACCTGCTCTTCGGCAACACCGCACTCCAAAAGGTACTGCCGATACAGCGTAAACAGCAGATAGGATTTGCCGCATCTTCGCACGCCCGTGATCACCTTGACCAGCCCGTTGTCACGCTTGGCAATCAACTTTTTCAGGTATGCTTCCCGTTCAATCTTCTTTTGCTCTATCACAATTGCATCTCCTTTCGGAACCTGTGTGTCACATCACGCTATTTCCGATTCCAATTATATCATAAATTTAGCTCGTCGTCAATAGTATATTCGAAAGTTCTGTGCTATATCACTAAAATTCCGCAATTATATCCCCAACATCTTACTCACAACCTGATCTGACAGCTTCACTGTCCCGACAAGCACAAGCATATTGAATACGATCTCCCCGACATAAGTCCAGACCTGCGTAATTGCCGAGGCACCGGTGCTGACAGATGGCGGAGCTGACGCAAACAGCGAATAGATGACGCAGGCAAGCACGATGATTGCGCCTTCCAGACATACGCCGGCAAAGGATTTCAGAAAGCTCTTGCCGATGTTCCCCGTCTCCTCCCCTGCAAATGACGACAGCGGAATCGGCGCGATTGCGGCATACATAAAGAGCTTGAACATCCGCCCGTACACCGTGAGAATCAGGATAAAGGAGAGTACCCAAATCAGCAAACTTCCGATCAGCGTTACTGCCCACAGCGGAATGCTCTCCCAAAAGCCGCAATCCTCTATGGTCTTTATCATCTCACCCGGCAGATAGATTCCGCTTCTGCCGCCAATGCCGGAGGAAGCCATAATTTTAGAAATGATGCCCTGTACAATCGTAAACATTGCCATCATCAGATCCAGCCCCCATGTGACCGCCGCTTTCGCAAGCACAAACCGGATAAACAGCTTGAGTGCCTGTTCCGGGCGTTTGATCTCCTGCATGGAGTTGTAATGCTTCATGATTCCCATCAGAAAGAACAGCACCAAAAGCGCATAACCAACCGCCTTGAGCGTCCCGTTGATGTTTACCATGACGTTCCATACAGTGCCGCCCTTGAACTCGGCAGGCGACTGCGAAAGCAGCCTCCATATCTCGTTCAGTTTGTCGTTCCAGGTGTCGAGGGCGTTTTGGATATTCTCAACAATCCAATTGTTACTCATTCCCGCACCTCCTCATACGGGCGTCAGCCGCCCGTAATCAGATTGAGAAGTAGGGTAAGCCCCCGGCGCCTTACCGCATTACTACGGCAGGTTTCCAAGAACTCCCCTCCGAACCGGACTTACACCTCTCAGCGTATCCGGCTCTCCGGAAATCAGTCTAATTTTCCAGCATGTAACAAACCATGACAGGCGGTACACAAAACCATCGTCTTGCGTCTGCGCCCAATCATTGCCCTTTCCCATAGGGCTTTTCCCTTCAAGTCCTTCAATCTGCGTACATGATGAACCTCCAAGTCCACATTTTCCGCTTCGCACCACTCACATTTTCGTGCTTTCAATCTTTGAATCAAACTGCAAGGGCTGGTACGAAAATAGCTTTTGACTTGTGTATCAAATTCGCCTGTTGCAACCTCCGTCTGTCTCCGAAAACCATCGTTATAGAACAACGCCGTTTTTATTCCGGATTTTGTCTCATAGCAGATTCCAAAATCCTTTCCAATGCGGTATTTTTCTCTGATCTTTTTGACTTTTGTATGGTATTTCGCAGCAAGCGTCTTATACATACTGTATTTCATCATATAACCAAACGAATCCAATACGGTCGCATTATTGGCAATTTTGTAGTAATTGTATAAGCCTCGGATTTCAGCATTGTACTGACGCAGAATCTCCAAATCGTCCAGATGGAGTAATTGTTTTCTTTGAATGGATGTCCAAACTTCCTTCCCGGTCACCACGTCACGGGTGATTTTCATTGTCTGATATGAAAACAGCTTATTCATCCACTTTTCTTTTGGCACATACAACATAATCTGCCCATTCATGACACGTCTTGTCTTGCTACGTGCCCCATTTCTTGGAGTCAAATCATCGCATACGAAAATTTCATATCCCAGAAAGTGAGCTTTATCCCTTTTGGCGTGGGTAATCAGTGTTTTTTCTTCTGACATATCCAGATGAAGATTCTCCTTCAAGAACGCACCAATTTTATTTTTAATCTCCAGTGCGTCTTGTTGAGAACCGATTACACCAACCAGAAAATCATCCGCATACCGAACATACACCAACCTTCTGAAATTTTTATCCATTGAATCAGATGCCGGTACACTCATCATTTTGGCACGGGCTTCTTTCATTTCCGCTACCGCCGCGTGCTTCTCTTCAGGGGAAAAATTATCCCATCTGCTTTTGCCATATTTGCGGTCTCGAAGGTATTGCATATGCCCCACCTGTTTTTGGTATTCCGCAGTCCGTTTCCGAACCTTTCCGTTGTGAAATTCAGCAGAAAGCCATTCCATGAAGCAGTCCAATTCATGAAGATAGATATTTGCCAAAATCGGACTGATGATCGATCCTTGCGGCGTGCCGGAATAGGTGTTATGGTAGACCCAGTTTTCCATATATCCAGCTTTCAGAAATTTCCATATCAGACTAATGAAATATTCATCCTTGATTCTGCGACGTAGCAGATTGATTAAAACGGCGTGATCTACATTATCAAAACAGCCTTTTATATCGCCTTCAATAAACCATTTCGTCCCGATGAACTTATGCTTGACTTCCATTAATGCCGTGTGGCAGCTACGGTTCGGTCGAAATCCGTGAGAATGGCAGGAAAAGCTTTTCTCATAGATACTTTCCAGTATCATGCGAACGACCTCTTGTAGCAGTTTATCATCAAAGGACGGAATACCCAACGGACGCATCTTCTGAGGATTGTTGTTTTTCCGGATATACATTCTGCGTGCCGGGTTGGGATGGTAGCTGTGATCTTTGAGCGATGCAATCAGGCGTTCGATACGCTTTATGCTCATGCCATCGATGGTTTTTCTGTCGCTCCCCTCCGTCATGTTGCCTTCCTTCGCATATATATTTTGGTATGCGAGGTAGTACAGTTCCGGATTATATAGGTTGCGATAAAGTCTTTGGAAGGAATATTCTTTGTTACATGCTTTAAGTTTCAGACTTTTCAATACATTTTGTGGATTTCTCATGATGCCTCACGCACCTTTCCATAATTTTGTATTTTTTGATTTCTTGCCGCCCTTCGCCATGTGCAAAGTTTTCCTCTGCTCGGACTACTATGACGGCTCCGTTGCCATGCCGGATATTCAGCGGCTTTCCGCATAGCCCTTCCGGGCATTTCGGTTTAGGCAATCTCCGTTTAGACTTGTTTGAATATAGCTTATTGTGATATCGGAGTGGGGTTTTCGTCCTTTACACATTTATCATGGTTGGTCGCTGTGGGTATATCGCAATGCGCAAAGAAATCATACTCATTGCCACAGCGCACGGCTTCTCAATCATCCTTCGCCGTTGACTCGCCTATGCCACCTTGGACTGCCCTTTAAGCAATTCAGCTTTCATCCTCATTCACAATTTTTCATCTTGCCGTTCAGTCGTGGGTAGATGATTTCCCCAACTTACGACTTTCCCAATATGCTACACTCCCCTTTGGGTTTCCCCGCTGGATAAATTGGGTGATGACGGTGCGGAGCTTTCTCCGATGATACCTTTACACCGCTGTCCTGCCATAGACAGAATTCATTACAAGTCCATACTGATTTACATCAGCACATTACGGACGCACTTTCTTTAGCAAAAGTAATGACCACGCCGCCAGCAAGCGTCAAAAAACCGTTCGCTCTCTGCGACGGGTCGTGGCTCTTGAGAGATAGCCCGATCTGCACAACGGCAAATCCGAGCATAATCATACCGACCGCACGGACAAGCCCGAACATGAAGTCGGAAAGGTTGTTGACCACCGTAATCGGATCATCTTCCGCCGCAAAGCAGGTCAGTGCCATAGCACCGATAACGAAAATGACCAGCACTGCCGTCACCCACACCTTCAGAAATTTTCTTGCCTTAAGAGGCATTTTCTTTTTGTTTTTCATTCTCTTTGTTCCTTTCATTTTGCAAAAATTCCAGATAGACCTCAAGGTCTGCATCGTCAAAGGCTTCCATGTCGGCGATATACTCATCAATTTCCGGGAAGTCCTTGACCGTCTTGCCGGGGTATGCCGAAATGTCCACGACCTCAACGCGGACTCCCTCCGGCTTTCTGACACCGTGTTCATACGCATTTGCCCGATCTCCGTCTGCGGTCAGTGCCAGATTCGGGTGCTTCAGCAGGTCGTACTTGAAATCCAAGACCGGGCGTTCTCCGCGGATAAACAGGATCGCATACCGGTTATCCAATAGTCGCACCTCGTCCGGCGTCATCAACTCACGCCCGGTGTTTTGATAGTTGGTGGAGAAGTTTCCGCGCATACCGTCGCTTTTACCGTAGGTATTCGTGTCGATAGTGGCTTTGCCGAGCAGTTCGGACACATATTTGTGTGTGCTCTGCTCGTTTCCTCCGAGATAGACAAATTCATCGCAGTTGCCGATAATGGACTCCCACTGCTTCTCAAAAAGAGCTTTGAGCTGCGCCAAATTTTGCAGGATAATGGATACCGATACCCCTCTGGAACGCATAACGGACAAAATCTTATCGAAGTCATCGGGCAGCGAAACATTCGCAAATTCGTCCATCATAAAATGCACGGGAACAGGCAGTGCGCCGCCTCCGCTGTCCGCGACCTTGAACAGTTGCTGAAACAACTGCGTATACAGCATCGATACAAGGAAATTGAAGCTCGTGTCGTTGTCGGGGATCAGGGCAAACAGCGCCACCTTTTTGATTCCCAATGTTTTGAGGTCAAGCTCATCTGCCGAGCAAAGCAGGTTCAGGCTTTCCAGATTGAATTTCTCCAATCTTGCCTGAAGCGTAATCTGAATGGATTTCAGCGTTTTTGCCGCGCCGCCGCGATAAGCCGTATAATACTTCAGTGCGATATGTCCCGGATACTCCTCAGCGAGATCGCCAAACATTTCATCAAGTATGCTCTGCTGATTGCTGTCCTCCTCGTTGACCTCTCCCGCCGCAAGCAGCTCCAATACCCTGCCAAAGGTCTGCTGATTCGGGTATGCCTTGGCTTTCACATAAAAGATAAGTGCCATCAACAACATACTCGCCGCTGTGTCCCAAAACGGGTCTTGTGATTGACTGCCCTTGGGGGTTGTTGCTTTGAACAGATTCGTGACAAGCCGCTGCACATCGTTGTCGCTCTCGGCATAGAGAAGCGGATTGTAGCACATGGACTTCTCCATGTTGATAAGATCAAGCACCCTCACTTCATATTCCTTTGCTTCCAGCAGCTTTCCGGTGTCACGCAAGATTTCTCCCTTTGGGTCAAGCACCACAAAGCTGGTATTGCCCTGCATGATATTCGGCTTGGCATAAAATCGCGTTTTGCCCGCACCCGAACCGCCGACTACAAGGGTATTGAGATTTCGGCGGTGCTTTTTCCCGTCCAGACCAATGCGGACATTCTGGGTCAGCAGCTTGTTCTCGGACGGGTCTTTATCCCGATACTTC
>ERZ780141.1690-NODE-1690-length-12345-cov-9.680716_pt1 | contig 12345 bp, 13 predicted proteins | sample MGYA00433080_ERZ780141 | MGnify/ENA primary metagenome ERZ780141 (study PRJEB29588, sample SAMEA2154047) | human gut metagenome | biome: human gut; feature: human-associated habitat; material: faeces | place: Denmark | collected 2008/2010 ... | reverse complement strand
GTACTGCATGGGCGATAGGAGTAGTACTTCATTGGCGATAGAAGTACTACTTCATCGGCAAAGTAAGTAGTACTGCTTAAATTCTACCAAGATTCAACCTGACTCGTAGGGATTCACTCGTTCTGTTTTTTTAGTTAGGGGTAACGAAGCCCAACCAAAGCATTTCGAAGAAAAATGGAAGTTTATACTCCCAGAAGCCAGCTGGCCCGATGTTCACATCACAGAACATCGGGCCAACCTGTTATATCATTAGGATTCAATTGAGGTTACGCTCTTTCGGCATTCCTGTGTGTTTCTGTTTCCATCTCCACAGAAAGTGGCAGGCTCTGAACAGCGGTTCGCTCAGCGCTTCTGATGGATAAAACCTCAGCATACGCCAGTCTCTCCTGAAGCGTTGGATATTATGCCAGAGTGCCCCTTGTCCGAAATGGTTCCGTGTATCATAATGTCCGAAGTTGCCCCCAGCCATTATCTCCTCCAGCAGCAACCGTCCTCTCCGCTCATCAGGAGCACATATCATCCTCTTCTCATCCAGTCCCATCACCTCACGCAGCACATACATCACCGCCCCAGCAAACTCCCAAAGTCCCAACCACTTCAGTTCCTCCTGCAAAGCAACAAGCGCCCCTCCAGAATCCACCTTCCCCAATCCCCCAGAGGAAGAATCCAAAAAATCCGTGCAGTCCGTGTTCAACAAACACCCATCCCCCTCAAAATCCCCAGAAGAAGAATCCGTAAAATCCGTGCAATCCGTGTTCATTAAAGAACCATCACTCTCCGCATTCCCACCAATCCTATCCGTGCTATCCGTGTAATCCGTGTTCAATAAAACCTCATCCCTATCTGTGTTCCCAGCCCCCCCATCCGTGTTCCCAGAGAAATCCGTGTTCATCAACACGAAGTAGTAATCCACTATCTGCCTCAGTCCAACCCCTTCGTAGAAGCAGTGGTGAAACAAGTGGCAGAGCTGGTAGATGATGTTGAAGGAGACCGTTGGTACAGCCACTTCGCCAGCGTTGTTGGGCAGAGCTATGCGATTGCTGCATTGCAGATCAGCATTCCGCTTGAGCCACCTCTGCAAGCGGCTGTTGTGCAGCGGACTGTTGAGCAGAGCAGGCGTTGAATGCAGTTCTGCCGAAACGCCATGCACCGTCAACCCTATGTGGTTCAGACTCTCCTGAAGCGATGAACCGTCCCCTTCGGTGAGCGAAAACGCTATGTGACGCAGCTCCTCACGGTTTGCCATCACCCACACATCCACATCACCCGGGATGCGCGATGAAGGGTGAGGATAGAGCAAAGCATTTCCCTGCCCCTTGAGGATGCAGCAGCGGAAGCCCGCAGTACATACCTTATTATATATATAGGCAGAAGCCCGGTCAATCCGCATGTTCCTGCGGCGGATGCTCTCACTGTCACTCAGCCAGCGAAGCAGCAGCGGACGGGCGGGAGCCAACTCCTTGGGCAACCTCTGGATGCCGTCGAACAGCACACCCACCAGCGTCTGCCTTTTCGCAAACTGGTAACAGGCATCCCAGTCAAAGGACCCCTTCCGGCCGTCGAGAAGACCTTTCACCTCCCCTTCCAGCCCTAAGGAGAAACGCAGGAAGCGGAACAGTCCAGCCTCCATCACTCCTTTGTCATGTTCCACAGAAACAGCACATTGCCCAGGATATACCGCCTCCACATGCGTCGAGGTTCCTTCATCAGGCGGTAAGCCCATTCCAACCCATGCTCCTGCCACCACAGAGGAGCCCGCTCCACTGTACCTGCATAGAAGTCAAACACCGCCCCTATGGTACCCACATGACAGTGGATATCCAGTTCATGCCAGTGCGCATACGTCCATTTCTCCTGCTTGGGAGCCGTCATACCTATCCACAGCAGGTCGGGATTGGCACTGTTTATTGCCTCTATGATAGCCTTGTTGTCCTCGTCAGTGAACTCCGGTTTGTAGGGAGGCGAATACGTCACCACCTTCAAGTGCGGATAATCCACTGCCGCACGCTTCTCTATCAGGCTCAGCACCTTAGGCGAACTGCCCATGAACATCACCTTGAGCGGCAGTTTGCCTGTTGCAGCACCCGCTGCATTGGCCAGCTCCTTTGCCCTCTGCTCCAGTCTGTCCATCTCGAAGGCAAAAAGGTCCCATCCCGCTACACGTTCCGTGGGCTGGCTCTTCGCCTTTATCCACTTGCAAGCCTTCACAATGCTCACCCCGTCAGGAATCAGCACATCCCCTTTCTGAAGGGCTTCTGCAAAGAGACTGTCCTTCTGTGCCGTGTTGAAGGAATGGGCATTCACTGTGTTTATGAGCAACTTCCCATCGGGCAGCAAAGCCAGTTCAGCCCTGCTGCCAAGAATTGTCAACGTCTTAAGTCGAAGCATAACTATACATATATAAGACAGCTGCGGGAGCCTCATCAACCTCCCGAGCCATACGATAATACCAAATGTAGGATTCTGCATGAATCATTCGCTATGCTCATGCAGCCAAAACAAAATATCAGATAAAAACTATTTCCCGTCAGGAAATAAAGCGCTAACTTCGCGCAAGCAAACATCTATCGGTTATGGCATCAGACATCCTCACCATATACTCACGCTACCGTCAGCTCACCCGGAAGCAACGCCGTCATCTCCTTGCCGCTCTGCAGCAGCAAGGCATCAGCGTCATCCGTATCGAAGCCTATGAATATCCCGATGCACCAGGCATCAAGCACATGTTTTTCTATTTCCAGGATTCTCCTCTGAACCCCATCCCCTATTTCCTCCTGCCTCCCCAGCTATGGCAAACCATTCAGGACTGCGTGATGGGAGAGGGATGATTGATGGATTTTACTTTCAAATTCCTCCACTATATCATCCATGGCGGCACTGAGTACTGAGGTATCTACTGCCCATTTCGTTCTGTCGCTATTGTGCAGCATCATATCAGTCAGTTTACCGTCCGAGATAAGATATACGTTCAGGTCATCATGAGAGATATACGATGCAGCATTCTCCTTGCGACGAAGAAGCACATTCAGGAAGTTCACTATATAGGGGCTGTGCGTGGTGACAGTCATCCTGTGCTGCTTGCCATGGTTGATGATGGCTATCAGATGCTCCATCAGCTTGTACTGCTCCCTTGGGAAAAGGTTCTGTTCGGGTTCCTCTATGATGAACTGCGTGTGCGAATACACCTTCCCCTGCATGAATCCCAGAAGCCTCCTCTTCATCTCCGAAGCGTCATTCTTGGACAAAGAGTCATCGGCCAGACTTCTTAGCACCTTGTTCAGCACATCCTGTTCTTCCACAGAGAAAGGACGCTCCTTCTCATATATCCCTTGCGTCATATAATTGGCTACAGCCACCAGAGGAGTGACCGACTGCAGTCCGCTTGATGCATTCTTCAGTCTGATGGACTTCCCATCAGCCATCTGTATATATTCCTCATCATTCTCGGCAAAGTACTTCATGTCCAGACTGATGATGTCCAGAGCATGAGCCTTGTCATAAGAACGCTTGGCCTCAAACCAGTCCATGACAAACCCTTGCAGACTATCCTTCGACTCATCATATTTCTTGAGGTTAGGCACAACAGATACGAAATTCCTCTCTGCCGGGATATACATCACCTTGGGATTGGCTGTTCTCTCTTTCTTGAAGAAGAACTTCTCTTTCTCAGAATAGTTAGTTGGATAAACATCGTTTCCTCCGTCGGGGAAATCCAGAGGGATAGCTTCCTTGTTAGGCCAGTTACAGGCAAAAGCGATGTTGTCACCCTGATAGAATATCCTGGACTCCTCCGACAGATACCCCTCCATGCGGTGATAGCCCACCATCTTGTCTATCACCTTATTGCTAAAGAGATAGGTCTCCCCCATCTCATGTTTGTTCTTCTCCAGCCATGTGCAGAAACTGATTATCTTGGCAATGGTACTCTTGCCACTGCTCTGCGGGCCGATGAACACATTCACCTTCTTCAGCCCGATGTCAGCCACCTTTATAGGTCCCACATTATGAACTATCAACCTCTGCATAAGCACATTCTCGTTGTTAATATTCCCGTTCCTCTTGCAAATTTAGCCAATATCTTTGAATGAGATAAGGAAAAGGAGGGAAAACTCACAAATACCTTTTATTTATAGAACAATGGGAAGAGAAGTTCAGATGGTATTATATATCTCATTCAAAGTTTCAACATAGACTTTGGGATTAAACTGGCGGAATATCCGTTCTCTCGCTTTCTGACCCAACTCTTCAAGCAGATTCCGATTGCTATGCAATCGCTCCAGAGCAACAACAATGCTTTTCACATCCTTTACCTTAATATACAAACCATCCTTTTCATCCTCTACCACATCGGGAATAGAGCCCACAGCCGTTGTTACAGGTACTGCGCCAAAACTCATACATTCGAGCAACGACATAGGCAACCCCTCAAAGAAGGATGGCAAGACAAACACATCAAGACTCTTCAAGAACTTCGTTTTACCTTCACCAGACACGATTCCCGAATATACAAACTGTTCGCCAAGACTTGAAGTAAAACGTGGCAAACAGCAGCCTGGAAATTCCTCTGCACCCGCAAGTTTCAGCACGAAAGAAATTCCTTGTTGTTTCAATTCACAGCAAGCACCCAAAAGATAATTCATTCCTTTTGTTTCTGCCAAGCGGCCTATATACCCTATTACAAGAGGACGAGTTTTATTATATTCCCTTTTGAATTTTTCTGCATCACGCAAATCCACACAATTGGGCAAAGAGTACACCTTCTTTGCTCCAAACGTCTGTTCCACAATCTGCTTCTCTCCTTTACCCAAAACGATGAACGGAACATTCCAGGCAAAAACACCCCTCAAAATCCGCTTTATGATAGAAGGAGCTTCATCATAATGCGTCAGAAAGACTCCACCATGAATATGCACGACCATTTTTCTTCCTTTCCGCTTTGCCTCTCTCATAAATAGCGGGTCGCGGATAATAGAAGCCTTGCTTAAAGGGAAATTATAGTGGACCAATGCATTGGGAAGATGTCTGAGCATTCTTTTCCAAAGAAGGAAGCATCTGAGGAGAGAGAAAACACGAAACAGTCCACCTCGTTCATTATCCTTTCGTCCTAATTCGAAATGGACATAATCACACTCTTTATTGTTGCCAATGACAAACTGTGTGACAGATGAAATACCACTCACGTTCTTAGATGCGTCCAAAGATGGAGAAACTATTATCACCTCTGTATGTTCATCCCGCACAACATCCAAATGACCAGAATACGATTCCTCAGAATTACATTTCATATTTAGCCAGTTTACCTTCATGTTCCTTAATCTCATCAGAAGTGAATCTCGCTTTCAAGACTTTAGCAGGCACACCTCCTATGATGGAATAAGGTGGACAAGACTTTGTAACGACTGCCCCCGCAGCAATTACAGAACCACGTCCAATGGTTACACCTTTTAATATTGTTACATTTGACCCCACCCACACATCATCTTCTATAATAACAGGGGCATCATTCTCGGGAAGTTTTACTGTTGAATCAATTATATACTTACCAATGACATCTATACGATGGTCACCGGTTATAATTGTCGGGCGAGGGCCAAAGATAACCTTTTTGCCGATTGTCAATGGAGCCTCAGTACAATAGAATATGCTTCCTTTGGGAATACTTGTATAGTCACCAACACTCAGATTCCAAAGCCCCTTGAAATCAGAACTTGACGGACGAATATACACATGCTTACCACAAAACTTCATCGAACCTTTATAGAAAAAGGAAAGAAGCTTATCATACAAATAGGGAATGGCATTTGACAATTTCACCCCCCCAAGAGCGAATTTCACCAAGAGCATTATACGATAATTTTTAACCAATTACAAGCGCACAAGGAACAATCCAAGAAAAGTTCTACCCTTGGAATTCTTTTGATGAACTGCAAGAAGAAGCGTATGGGTAATTATCCAAATACTTACGTGCAGTAACAGAGACATCATACGTTTTCTGCACATAACGACAAGCAGATTCTGCCTTTAATAAAGCATCTGTCCGATTTAACATTATGTGCCGTATTTGTTTTGCAAGCTCAGAAGAGTCACCATTTCTAAACAGCCATCCATACTTTTCTCCACAAGTCACTTCCGCTGGTCCTTGACCTTCGGAAACTAAAACAGGAACCTTTGCTGCCATAGCCTCTGCTACCGTCAAGCCAAAGCCTTCCCATCTCGATGCCTGAACAAACAAATCATATTTATGCAGATTCTTAGCAATAAAACTTTGGTCTTGTTTCCCAAGGAAATGTACAAAATCATCAACCCCTTGTGTTTCTACACTTTGCTTCAAGAAACCCATACTATTTCCATCGCCTATGAACGTTACATCTATAGTACCTTTCAATTGGCTTGCTGCATCAATAAGCAAATCTTGACCTTTCTTCTCATGATCAAGACGACTGACTTGTATCACCCTGAGAGGTTTATGCCATTCTGTACCTTCGCGCTGTAAGAAAGTTTCTGTTTTTATGCCATTGTTTACCACAACACTATTAATATGATATCTATCCAAAAGCATATCATGAACGGCCTTGCTTATTGCAAACACTCGTGGGATTTTATCTATATTTTCAACATTTCCCTTTCCCTCATACTTCCCATGGTGCAATAACTTATACAGCAGCCCCTCACGCCTTACCATGCCAAATGGTAAGGCGTGTAACGTCACGGACGTTACACGACTTAAGCACTTGAACCACAAGCATCCGAACAAATCACTCTCGTGAAGATGTATCGCATCTGGATGTAAGCCCAAAAGAGTCTTGTTAAGACACAAGAATGGCAATATATTTCTTGACCCGACTTTGCGCTTCATCAATAACACTTTAACTCTTTTATTAAAAGAATGGAGAAGCACAGGCTCCACCATGTCATTTACAATAACCACAGATACATCGGCACCCATTTCTGCCTGTGCATTGGCAATGTTTATCAACATCGTTTCTATACCGCCAAATGTCAAACTCCAAAACAGGTGTACTATTTTCTTTTTTTCCATATTCCTTATTTATATTTTTCCATATTCCTTATTTATATAAGTATGTACGTCGCGCATGCACTGACAGAAGCAGGCCTGCCGCATACATAATCATGCCAACTTTTTTTTGAACACCCGATATTTCAGATTCAGATACAGGCACAACATACGCTTGTACGCCCACCCACACCTAAGGTTGACAACCATCCTTAGCAGTTTTTCTTTCAATCCTATCGATTCTCCGATTTCCTTAATCACCCCTAAGGCTTTTCCGTAATCACCAATCAGCACATAGTTGTCTAGCAACTGGGCATAAACACCATGCAGACGACGTTGCATACCCAAATTTTTCAAGTCCGCTTCGAAATGATCGAGATATATTTCATTGCTCAATATGGTTCTGCGTATCACCTGGTCACTTGTACGTAGGCTATCCCTCGTCACCGAGTCCTTGCGGTTGCGTTCGCGGATGGTCACCACCTTATTGGTGAAGAGCATCTGCTGTGCTTCCTTGAAGAACATCAAGAAGAATACGCCCTCGTGGATTCTCAACCGCTCGTCAAATGGATGTCGGCAAAGGATGTCCGTGCTGCACACATGAATGAAGTCGCCGCCCACATGGCCATTGAGATAGTCAGGATACGTCAGCACTTTCTGCGCAGCATTCTGTATGATGAGGTTGCTCTCATAATATGACTGCATGTCGTCGGGCGCAAACATATAGTGTCGGTAGCCAGGCTTCCTTTCCATCGTCTCTGCAATGGTCTGCAAGGCATCGTCCACGAAATAATCATCGCTGTCGAGTATGATGCACCACTTGCCCCTTGCCTTTCTAATGGCTTCGTTGCGTGCAGCGTTCGTTCCACGATTGTGGTCGAACCTCACGCTCACGACATGAGGATGCTTCTTGGCATACGCTTCCACAATGGAAGTTGTGCTGTCAGAAGATCCGTCATCCACTATGATGTGTTCTATATTTCCCCCCCCCCCGGATTTGGGTTTTAACATTTCTCTCCACACTCTCTATGCACCGCATGATACAGTCAGCACGGTTATATGTTGGAGTGATGATGGAGTACAGTATATTCTGATTCATAAAAGTTTGGTATATTAGCAATGGTATGTGGTATTGGTTGAAATCTCCTGCATGGGGGATATTGTAATCTTGTTCGGATTCTGGATGAAGAACGAGCCCCACCAGCCGAACGAACTGTTCGTTATGATAGCATGCTTACAATACCCCATGAGTTGCATATCACGAAAGCTCTCTTCGCCCTTGTTCCAATCCACGAAACGCACCTCGTCCTTCTCAAAGTCAAGGCCAAATATCTCGGCATTCTGCTTGCACCACGCCACACTGCCAGGGTCGCAGAAGAACACGAACACGGGGTGCTCCACATACTTGCGGATATGCTTAACAGCACGCTTGAAATAACCGAACTTGTAGCAGTAGCTATTACAACCGAGCATATCGCCACGACGTGCATGGATAGCCACAGAGTTGCAGCCATCAAGAAATGTAGCCATTTCCCGATTCTTTTCATCGGTGAAGTCAGGAAACACGAAAGTATCTCTCACCTGCCGCTCTATCCGGTTCATACCGCTGCCCACTTTCTTTAACGACAGCCATTGGCCTGTGAACACATTGTCGGTTCCTTCATAAAAAACGTCCGTATAATGCTTATCCCTGTCAATGAAATGTTGACTTCTCACCCAGTAATACTTACGTTTCAGCCATTCGCCAAGTGAAGTATCAATCAGCCTTTGCTTCAAAGAAAGCGTTTGCTCTTCCTTCATATTCACATTTTTCGTGGCCATCTTCAGTTCAAAGTCCCCACGGATATTGCGTATGTCAACACCTGCATTGCGCAATGCATTTGTGATATACACAGGGTAATTCCAATTCTTGTTCCAGAAGTCCGAGGCATACACATCTTCCATAATGTGCTGCCACTGCTCCTCTGTAAACAGTTCCTTGATATTGGGCGCAACTATGCCGAACACTCTTTTCAGCTCATACCCATTCCATTGCTTGATCACTTCATTGCACTCGGGAATGTCGAAGATGATGTTCTCAATATATATGTCTTCTTCGGGATGCAGACTCTTCAGGGCCAGATACTCGCAATACGAGAGCATTTGGTTGCCAAGTCCTGATTCAATATGTACTATTTTCATTTGTCTCTACCTGTTTTATTGTTTAGTCTTTGAATAATCAAACTTCATTAGCCCCTTGCCATACGGATGGAATGCAAGCGACATGATGAAGAACATCAAACAGAAGGTTCGCACTTCGGACAGGTCTGAACCTGCAAATGCCACTGCCACTAAAATGATGGAATAGGCGCTCATTAATAGGAACAATATGTTACACTTTCTGTAATTCCAAAAGAATAAAACAATCGAGATATAGAATGCAAGATATATCACCATGCCGAAGAAACCCAAGCGAGTAATCATGTTACCAAAGGAAATGTCGGGTGTGGTTAACTGTGAAGGAATCATGCGATCTTTGTTTAGCAGACCCAACTTGAAGTTGTAATGCTTGTAAGTCCAATCTTGAGAATCAGAACAGAACCCCATTCCAAAAATTTGTTCCCCCAATGGACGGCCAGCCAAATAATCGGCACGCTCATAGCACCAAGCAAATCGGTACAGCATGGTCGCATCGCCTTGACTCTCATAGTTATCATCAAAGTTTCCTTTAAGTATCTGATCAAGGTCATTAGACGTTCCTCCTTCTTCAAACCGCTGGCTGATAGTTCCTATAAAAGGCAGAAAAAGAATCCCAATGACAACCAGTGCTGCGCCGATCTTCTTGAAACTACCATTCATCAGCAATGCCAGCATAACAAGAAGAATTCCTGTGGCAATTCCCGTTCGTCCTAATGTGCAAACAAGGGTCAAAAGCAGTATTCCACGCATCAGATTCAAATTGACTTTACGAGGAAGAAATTCTGGACAAAGAAACGACAAAGTCAAAAAAACAGAGAGATTGGCCGGGAAATTATACATTCTTACTAAGCCTGTAGTAGAGTCTATGCCGGGCTTCCCTGGATATGGCATTACCGGTCCTTTCACTACTAGAATCTGTAAGATGTATAGTACTCCTGTTATTAGACAAATCCAAGCCAGCGCCCTTACGACCTTTCTCACTTCTTCTGGATTTGCCTGCAAAAGCACTGGTAAGGAAAATATCAACAAATAACTTCGGCATCCTTGTAATATCTGGTAAAACGACAGACCATAATACACATAAGAAAACAGGATACTTGCCAACAAAAACACAATGAAGGTTATCAATATTTTGCGCCCTTTTATCTTGGGAATTTTCCATTTGCCCTGTGATGCTAGATACAAACCAATTACGGAAGTATAGATGACCGCACAGTCGCCATTCTTCACCCCAAGAACTTCATCTGTCCACAATCCCAATCCACCGCCACCCGAATTTCCCATCATAAAACTCAGATACAGGAAGTAAGAGATATAACGATACTTAGGACGGAAATATAAATATATAGCTACCAGCAGTAGCGCGATTCCAATCATAATTCTAACTTAAATGTTTTATTACTTTACACGGGTTGCCTCCAGCAAGACAATTGGCAGGAATGTCTTTTGTCACAACGCTACCTGCTGCAATTATGCTTTTCTCACCAAAGACCACGCCCTTCAACACTATGCTTCTTGCACCAATGAACACATAATCTCCAATGACAACTGGCGTGCTCTTCTTATTGCGGTCACCATCCATGCATCGCTCATGCCAATCTATGGAGTGATGGTTGCTGTCTGTTACCAAACACCCTGCGCCTATCATCACATGATGCCCGATGGTCACTGACTTCACACAATTGATGTTGGTAGCACTGATGCCTGAATCATGCCCAATCTTTACCCCCCCCCCGAATATATGTTAATACTAGAACATTCGTCTCCAAGGATATGGTTATGAAAATCCGAGCGACAAATAAAATTGTCACCGATCTCCAGTGTCGCGCCAGAAGCAATCATGATGGCAGTCTTGCCACTCATAACACACCTACTCCCGACCTTAGCTCCTTTCCATTTCAATAATTGAATATTATAGAATTGGTAGAAGCATCGACTTGTCTTATTTGCATATTTTTCTATGGCTGCAATAAGCACGAACAGTATTTTCTTCATTATGAATCTCTTTTAATTACTTTACCTAAAAACAACACACTCAGCCACCTGTTTTTTTCTGCCAGACGCGTCAGCACGATGGACATGGTTAATATCACCAAAAAGGCAACAGCCGAGTTCAGTACATAGTAGTCCTTGTTCAGATGTTTAGATAACGGGCCCATGGCCAGCAACATCAAGTCTTGAAACACATAAATGCCGAACGTTATGCTGCCTACATACTTCAAACTTTCCAATATCTTTTTCTTTCTTATCAAACTACTATTGATTGTCAAGTACAGTGCAAGTAGCACGGCTATACTTCCCACGATTCCAATGACAAAGCGGAAAGTATCCCTTAGCAAATCGCCCAAGATATCTTGACTACCAAGCAATGAGTATCGGCTGAAATAAATCATTGTGTCGTAGTCAAAATATCGCAGCATAAGTAAATGAACCGACGCCAAAATCGTCATCATCAAAGTGCATAAGAGGAATCCCCAACCCCTGAATATTTTCTTGACGACTCCGTATTTTGCGAACATATATGCCACGATAAATGTCGGCAACAAATGTACATATGCACGCAATGGATATGCATCAGGAAGCAAGAGTGTCATTCCGATTATTGCTACATACCCAATCCAATGGTCGCGGCCATAGCGATGCACCAGACACACAAGCAAAGTGATGACCAACAAGGCCCAAAAGAACCACAATGAATTGAACAAACTCATTGGAAAATCTGCCAAGAAAGTATTTACTTCAAAATGGGTAATGTGTCCACGCAAATGATGGACAACAGCTATCGTAAGGATCGGCCAGGCAAACATTTTCAATCTTCCATTGACGATGTCCTTCTCCGAATGACGCAGCAAGCTGAAATAGAACAAGTAGCCGCTGACAAGCATAAAAAGGGGCATGTAAAAAGATATAAGATAACGTTCTATCCACGAATCAAGCACATCCCTGCTATCTATCCCCGAACATTGCTGTATTGCGTGCCCCAATACAACAAATATTATTGCTACACCCTTTGCCACATCGAGTAGCTGGTTTCTTTTTTCCATGTTTTTATATTTTGTTTTCGCGTGCATATCAGAAGAATCATCTTCGTCCCATTAGGGCGCACCCGACAAACCCTGTGGAGTGCTGTGCAGATGCTAACCCAAAAACTA
>ERZ780141.1689-NODE-1689-length-12356-cov-10.335745_pt1 | contig 12356 bp, 10 predicted proteins | sample MGYA00433080_ERZ780141 | MGnify/ENA primary metagenome ERZ780141 (study PRJEB29588, sample SAMEA2154047) | human gut metagenome | biome: human gut; feature: human-associated habitat; material: faeces | place: Denmark | collected 2008/2010 ... | reverse complement strand
TAAGAATTGTTGGAGTAGATTTGCCCCAGAATAAGCGTGGCGAAATCGCATTGACTTATATCTACGGTATAGGTCGAAGTAGTTCAGCAAAGATATTGGACAAGGCTGGTGTTAGCCGTGACTTGAAAGTCAACGAGTGGTCTGACGACCAGGCAGCCAAGATCCGTGAAATTATCGGCGCTGAATTCAAAGTAGAAGGTGATCTCCGTTCAGAGATCCAGTTGAATATCAAGCGACTGATGGACATTGGTTGCTATCGTGGAGTTCGTCATCGTAACGGTCTTCCAGTACGTGGTCAGAGCACAAAGAACAATGCTCGTACACGTAAGGGAAAGAAGAAGACTGTTGCAAATAAGAAAAAGGCTACTAAATAATAATTAGAGTTATGGCAAAGAAAACAGTCGCAAAGAAAAGAAATGTTAAGGTTGACGCTCTCGGACAGTTGCATGTTCATAGCTCCTTTAACAACATTATCGTGTCATTGGCCAACAGCGAGGGTCAGATCATCTCTTGGTCTTCAGCTGGTAAGATGGGCTTCCGTGGTTCTAAGAAGAACACTCCTTACGCTGCTCAGATGGCAGCAGAGGATTGCGCAAAGGTCGCTTTCGACCTCGGTCTTCGCAAGGTGAAGGCATACGTTAAGGGTCCAGGTAACGGTCGTGAGTCAGCTATCCGTGCTATCCACGGTGCCGGCATCGAGGTTACAGAGATCGTAGACGTTACTCCATTGCCACACAACGGATGTCGTCCTCCAAAGCGTAGAAGAGTTTAATCAAGAAGAATACCCAATCTGCCTTGCATCGCAAGTGGTTTTTTCGGCGATGCAGGGCATCAACAAAGATTTTTTAAATATTATGGCTAGATATATAGGTCCGAAATCAAAAATTGCGCGTCGTTTTGGTGAGCCAATCTTCGGCGCAGACAAAGTTTTGTCTAGGAGAAACTTCCCTCCTGGACAGCATGGCAACAATCGTCGCAGAAAGATGTCTGAGTACGGTGTCATGTTGGCAGAGAAGCAAAAGGCTAAATACACCTATGGTGTACTTGAGCGCCAGTTCCGTAATATGTTTGAGAAGGCTGCAAAGGCTGAAGGTATCACCGGTGAGGTGCTGCTCCAGAACCTTGAGAGCCGTCTTGACAACGTAGTATTCCGTCTTGGTATAGCTCCTACACGTGCAGCTGCCCGCCAGCTCGTTAGCCACAAGCATATCGTAGTTGATGGCAAGGTAGTAAACATACCTTCATTTGCCGTTAAGCCAGGTATGGTTGTTGGTGTTCGCGAGAAGGCTAAGTCTCTCGAGGTTATCGAGGCAGCGCTCGCTGGCTTCAACCACAGCAAGTACCCATGGATCGAGTGGGACGAGAACACAAAGAGCGGCAAGTTCTTGCACAAGCCAGAGCGTGCTGATATTCCTGAGAATATCAAGGAACAGTTAATCGTTGAGTTGTACTCTAAATAATCATTAAATTAATGGAGATATTAGCATTTCAAAAACCCGACAAAGTTGTAATGTTGGAGGCCAATGACAAATTCGGCAAGTTCGAGTTCCGTCCTCTTGAGCCTGGCTTCGGTGTTACCATAGGCAACGCGTTGCGCCGCATTCTGCTTTCCTCCCTTGAGGGTTATGCCATCAACACCATCCGCATAGCTGGTGTTGAGCATGAGTTCTCCTCAGTTCCTGGAGTTAAGGAGGATGTAACTAACATTATCTTGAATTTGAAGCAAGTAAGATTCAAGCAAGTAGTAGAAGAATTCGAGAACGAGAAAGTTAGTGTCACCGTTGAGAATTCCACAGAATTCAAGGCTGGTGATATCGGTAAGTATCTGACTGGATTTGAAGTGTTAAACCCTGATTTGGTGATTTGTCATTTAGACGCAAAAGCATCAATGCAGATAGACCTTACTATCAACAAAGGCCGTGGCTATGTTCCGGCTGATGAGAACCGTGAGTTCTGCACCGATGTCAACGTAATTCCAATCGATTCAATTTACACCCCAATCCGTAACGTGAAATATGCCGTTGAGCCATATCGTGTTGAGCAGAAGACCGACTACGACAAGCTCCTCCTTGAAGTCACTACGGATGGTTCCATTCACCCGAAAGACGCACTTAAAGAGGCTGCCAAGATCCTGATTTATCACTTCATGCTGTTCTCTGACGAGAAGATCACTCTCGAGAACACTGACGTTGAGACAAACCAGGAGTTCGACGAGGAAGTTCTCCACATGCGCCAGCTCCTCAAGACACGCCTTGTAGACATGAACCTCAGCGTTCGTGCCCTCAACTGTCTGAAGGCAGCCGACGTAGAGACACTCGGCGATCTCGTACAGTACAACAAGACAGACCTCTTGAAGTTCCGCAACTTCGGTAAGAAATCGCTTTCAGAGCTTGATGATTTGCTCGAGAGTCTGAATCTGTCGTTTGGAACCGATATTTCTAAGTACAAATTAGATAAGGAATAATATCCGCATACAGGCGAAGGAGCCATCCGGCTCCTCCTGCCGTTGCGAAACTCCTTAAAACAAGAAACAAAAAATGAGACATAATAAAAAATTCAACCATCTGGGTCGTACTGCTGACCATCGCAAGGCAATGTTGACAAACATGGCTATCTCCCTGATCAAGCACAAAAGAATCACTACGACCCTCGCAAAGGCTAAGGCCTTGAAGAAGTTCGTAGAACCTCTTATCACACGTTCAAAGAACGACACAACAACTTCACGCCGTGTAGTTTTCCGTTATCTTCAGGACAAGTACGCTGTTACTGAGTTGTTCAAAGAGATTTCTACTAAAGTGGCTGATCGTCCAGGAGGATACACACGTATCATCAAGTTGGGCATCCGTAAGGGTGACGCAGCAGAGATGGCATTCATCGAGCTGGTAGACTATGATGAGAACATGGCCAAGACTCCAAAGGCAGCTGCCAAGAAGACTCGTCGTAGCCGCAAGGCTGCTCCAAAGGCAGAGGCTCCTGTAGAGGCACCTGCAGCAGAGGAGGCAAAGGCTGAGGAAGCTAAGGCAGAATAATTCTCCGAATATATCTCATAGGAATTAATCCGTCCCATCTCGGGGCGGATTTTTTTTGGTACGCTTACCCCAGATATTTATGCCGTTTGTTCCCATCGTGTTGCCGTTTGTTCCAAATCGGGGGAAATGACGTTTTCATGAGTGGCGGTTATTCTCTATTTTTGTAGTGCAATTCATATACGATTGCACAGCAGAGATAATCAATATTATGTTAACATCAATCCCCTAAAAACATTTGTGGATTTGACTAAAACAAGGAGAACAAGAACATGGACAAGAAATTTTTCGATTATGGCAAGTCATTCAGCAGGATGGGAATGGCAGTAGTAGCAGCACTTTCACTTACAGCAGGTTTCGCATCGTGCGGTGATGACGATGATGAAGGCGGATCGTCTACACCCAACACCGAGTCAGGCGTTCTGGAGACCACTTCAGGTAAGAAGGTGAGAGTGACAGGTGCCGGCAACCTTACATATTCCTACAACAGCGACGGCACGCTGGCATCCTTCGGTTATGGCAACCATCCGTATGAGGCAAGCTACAACCCATTCACCTTTACACAAGACAACTACGGCAACGGCTACAAAGATGTCAGCGTGGTCAGCAACATCCGTACGAACGGCAGCGGCTACATCACTGGCTGCACCGAGAAATACGACTATGAAAGCTCCGACTCAGAGGAGCATGGTTCGGGCAGCGTCAGCGTGAGCTACAACGACAACGGCAACGTTACGAGAATCAAGGGCAGTGGTTCCGGCTATTACATCGAGGATGGACAAAAGGAGAAATACAGTTCCTCATTCGATTATTCCTTCACATGGAACGACGGCAAACTCCGGAAGGCTGTCTACACATTCGTTGAGGATGGTGAGAAAGACGTCGAAACCTTAGTCTTCGACTATGATGATGCCAAGGCAAACGTAACACTCCAATATGTGCCTAACTTCCTCAACGAAGAGTCAGACTCGTTCCTCGCCGGCCTGTTCTTTATCGGTTATGTAGGCAAGGGCCCGTCATACTTCCCGACCGGTGTAGACTACACTATGAAAGATTATGAAGGCACAGAGAACAAATACTACAACCTCACATATTCACTGAATTCAGACGGCACCGTATACCGCTACGGAGGAATGGAAAGCGGTTATATGTCATATTCCAGTGTCAGCGGAACCACGCCACGAAGCGTTTCTATGGCTCCTGCTGCCTCAGACAAAGTGAAGAGAAGCATTTTCAGCAGCATCCACAGAAGATTCATGAACAGATAACCCCCGACTATCAAGCAGGTTTATCCCTTATGCCATATAATCCCGGCCTTCCAATGCGTAAGGTCGGGATTTTTCCGTCTCTAATCGCCAGGAAAGCCCCAAACAGGCGTCATTACCGGTATTTGGCTCCTCTTCTATCAAAAAAAAATGAATTTCCTTTGCCTCTCTCAAAGCTTTCTTATAACTTTGCCCAAAGTTTTGCGCCAGACTGTTCTGGCTGTTGTTTAACCTATAAATCTGAAATAAGAATATGCCATTTACGAACAATGTCATGATTGTCCGTCACAAGCTGTTGACCGAACTTGTGAAGCTATGGAAAAATGACGAATTAGTAGACCGCATTGACCGTCTGCCTATCCAATTGAGTCCCCGCCGTTCAAAACACGAAGGACGTTGCTGTGTACACAAAGAGAGAGCAGTATGGAGATATAAGTCACTTCCGTTGTTGGGCATGACGATGGAAGACGAAACCGACGAGCTGACACCACTCTCAGAATTTGCTTTCCGCGCCATGAAGAGAGCCGGCAGCGGTGCACCGAGAGAAGATATCCTTACCGTTATCGACGAGGCTTGTTCATCCTGCGTTCAGATCAATTATGAAATCACCAATCTGTGCCGTGGATGTATCGCCCGCCATTGTATGACCAACTGTCCCAAGAAGGCCGTCCATCTGAAGAAGAACGGACAGGCATTCATCGACCACGACGCTTGTATCAGCTGTGGTATCTGCCACGACAGCTGCCCATACCATGCCATCGTATACATACCCGTTCCTTGCGAGGAGTCATGCCCGGTAAAGGCAATCAGCAAAGACGAGCGTGGCGTAGAGCATATCGATGAGAGCAAGTGTATATACTGCGGAAAATGTCTCAACGCATGTCCGTTTGGCGCCATTATGGAGGTATCCCAGGTATTCGACGTGCTCTATAGAATCCGTAGCAAGAAGAAGCTCGTGGCCATCGTTGCCCCTGCAATCCTCGGCCAGTTCAAGGCAGAGAAAGACCAGGTCTACGGCGCACTCCGCGAGATGGGCTTTGCCGACGTCATCGAGGTGGCACAGGGCGCCATGGAGACCGTAGAGCGTGAGGGCCACGAGCTGCTGGAAAGACTCGAAGAAGGCCAGCCGTTCATGACCACCTCTTGCTGTCCTTCATACAAGGAGATGGTGAAGAAACACGCTCCCGACATGGCGAAATACGTTTCCGACACCCGTTCGCCGATGTATTACACCGCCCGTCTGGCAAAGCAGCAGCATCCAGACGCCGATGTAGTGTTCATCGGTCCGTGCGTTGCCAAGCGCAAGGAAGCCCAGAGCGACGAAGCTGTAGACTTCGTTCTCACATTCGAGGAAATCTCTTCTGTGCTCGATGGACTGGGCATCGACATGGGCACAACCACTCCATATAGCATGGCGGTGCAGTCGGTGCGCGAGGCACATGCTTTCGGAGAGTTGGGCGGCGTGACAGGTGCCGTGAAGGCATATCTCAAGGAGAAAGCCGAGTCATTGCAGGCAATCCAGGTTTCCAACCTGACAAAGAAGAACATCGCCATGCTGCGAGCTTACGGCAAGTCAGGAAAGGCTCCTGCCAAGTTCATCGAGGTCATGGCATGCGAGGGCGGATGTATCACCGGACCTTGCGTCCACAATGAGCTGAAAGCCGGAAAGCGCCAGTTCGACAAGGAATTGGGCAAGGAGACAAAGACCTATGATGATATGGATTGACAAACTACGCAGAGACCATGCTCTCGCGCCAGACGAATACCGGCAGCTGCTGGCAACGACAGACACCGATGCCGTGGAATATCTGCATCGGCAGGCGCGGGAGGTGGCTCTCAGGCAGTTTGGTCATGACATCTATATACGCGGACTGATAGAGGTGGGCAACCGCTGCCGCAACAATTGCTACTATTGCGGCATACGGGCAGCCAACATGTCGGTGGCGCGTTACGAACTGACAAAAGAACAAATCCTGACCTCTTGCCGGGAAGGCTATAAGCTGGGCTTCCGCACTTTTGTATTGCAAGGTGGCGAGAAGTCTGGCTCTTATGCTATGTGGGAAGACGTAGTCAGCGAGATACGCCTCGCCTATCCCGACTGTGCCATCACGCTCTCGCTGGGCGAGATGACGAGGAGCGAATACGAGGGACTGTTCCGTGCCGGCGCCAACCGCTATCTGCTGAGGCATGAAACATATAATGCCGACCATTACCGCAGGCTCCATCCGGAGTCTATGTCAAGAGAACACCGGCTGCAATGTCTGCAATGGCTCAAGGAAACCGGCTATCAGACCGGCACCGGCATCATGGTGGGCAGCCCCGGACAGACTCTGGACCATCTGGTGGAGGACATCTGCTTCATCCGGCGTTTCCAGCCGCAGATGATAGGCATCGGACCCTTCATACCCCAGCATGACACACCCTTCAGGGATTGCCGTCCGGGAAGTGCCGACCTCACCCTGCGCCTGCTCTCCATCTTCCGCCTGATGTTCCCGTCGGTGCTGATACCAGCCACTACGGCGCTCTCCACACTCCTGCCCGACGGCAAGGCCCGGGGCATACTGGCAGGAGCCAATGTGGTGATGCCAAACCTCTCGCCGGCGGCATACCGCTCCAGCTATGCGCTCTACGACAACAAGGCGGCGATGGGCACGGAGGCAGCCGAAGGGCTGGCCCTGCTGAAACAAGAATTGGATAAAATCGGGTATCGTATATCTACGGCTCGTGGTGATTTTAAATGAATAATGACATGGACAAGATCTTTAATCCTGCCTCCGGTGAGGCAGAAGAGTTTATCAACCATCAGGAGATTCTCGATACGCTGCAATACGCATCGGAGCATAAGAACGATCGGGAGCTGATAGAGAATCTGCTTGAGAAGGCGGCGAAATGCGGCGGACTGACCCACCGTGAGGCTGCCGTGCTCCTGGAGTGCGACGTCCCCGATCTGGTAGACCGCATCTTCCATCTGGCAAAAGAAATAAAGCAGCGCTTCTACGGCAACCGCATCGTGATGTTCGCACCGCTCTATCTCTCCAACTATTGCGTGAACGGCTGCGTATATTGTCCGTACCACGCCAAGAACAAGACCATACCCCGCCGCAAGCTCACCCAGGAGGAAATCAGACGGGAGGTCGTAGCCCTGCAGGATATGGGGCACAAGCGTCTGGCGCTCGAAGCCGGCGAAGACCCGCGCAATAATCCTATAGAATACATCCTGGAGTCTATCCAGACCATATACGGCATCCATCACAAGAATGGAGCCATCCGCCGCGTCAATGTGAATATCGCCGCCACCACGGTGGAGAACTACCGCCGCCTGAAAGACGCCGGCATCGGCACGTATATCCTCTTTCAGGAGACATACCACAAGAAGCACTACGAGGAACTCCACCCCAGAGGTCCCAAGAGCAACTACGCCTACCACACCGAGGCTATGGACCGCGCCATGGAGGGCGGCATCGACGATGTGGGCATCGGCGTTCTCTTCGGTCTCAACCTCTATCGCTACGATTTCGTGGGCCTAATGATGCACGCCGAGCATCTGGAGACAAAGTTCGGAGTAGGTCCACACACCATCAGCGTGCCCCGAATCTGTCCGGCAGACGATATCTCAACAGAGGACTTCCCCGACGCCATTTCCGACGAGATGTTCGAGCGCATCGTCGCCGTCATCCGCATCGCCGTTCCATACACCGGCATGATCATCTCCACCCGTGAGTCAGAGGCCGTGCGCCGCCGTGTGCTGGAGCTTGGCGTGTCGCAGATCAGCGGCGGTTCGCGCACCAGCGTGGGAGGCTATGCCGACTCAAAGCCGGAGCATACCGAGCAGTTTGACGTCAGCGACCATCGCTCGTTGGACGAGGTGGTGGGCTGGCTGCTCGATCTGGGACATATACCGAGCTTCTGCACCGCCTGCTATCGCGAAGGACGCACCGGCGACCGCTTCATGTCGCTGCTCAAGGCCGGACAGATAGCAAACTGCTGCGGACCGAATGCCCTGATGACGCTGCAGGAGTATCTCGAAGACTATGCCTCGCCAGAGACCCGGGCGAAGGGACAGCAGGAGATTGCCAAGGCGTTGGAGCATATCCCGAACCCGAAGATAAAGGCGATTGCCACGAAGCGGCTGGAAGAGATAAAACAAGGAAAGAGAGATTTCAGATTCTGACATAGATATGGAGAATACGCCACAGGTTTCCCGCTTGCATATAGCCCTCATCGGACTGAGGAATGCCGGCAAGTCGTCACTGCTCAACGCATGGTTGGGACAGGACGTTTCTGTCGTGTCCAGCGTGGCAGGAACTACTACCGACGCCGTGAGAAAGGCTGCCGAACTCCCCGGACTGGGAGCTTGTGTGATTATCGACACACCGGGATTTGACGACACCGACCGGCAGCTGGGACATCTGCGCGTTGGCAAGATGCAGACTGCCGTGAAGCAGGCCGACATCGTAATTCTGGTGGCGGGCGGACCCGTGCTCACGCCGGAAGAACGGGAGTGGGCTTCTTGGCTCAGGCTCAAGAAGACTCCCTGGCTCCTTGCCCTGGGCAAGGCAGACACCATGGAGGATGCAGAACAGGCAGCCGACCGTCTGTCCGGTGACCTGGATGTGCCCGCCGTGGCAGTCAGCGCCTTGCGCCGCAGCGGGTTCTCCAGGATGATGCAGCTGCTGCTCCAGCTCCTGCCGCCTGATTTCGGCAAGGAGACCATCACGGGCAGTCTTGCCGCTGAGGGCGACAGGGTGTTGCTCGTGATGCCACAGGACAAGGAGGCACCGAAGGGACGCCTTATCCTCCCACAGGTGCAGACCATCCGTGAACTGCTCGACAAGCGGTGCATCGTTTCCTGCTGCACTCCCGACAAACTGGCTGCTGCTCTCGCCTCGTTCAGGGAGAGTCCACACCTGATAATCACCGATTCGCAGGTCTTTCCGCAGGTGTACGGACAGAAACCTGCCGACAGTCGGCTGACATCCTTCTCCGTGCTCTTCGCCGCCTACAAGGGCGATGCCGTGGCGTTGAAACAGGGAGCGGAGAGCATAGCCCGGCTTACAGACCGTTCTCATGTGCTGATAGCCGAAGCCTGTGCCCATGTGCCGGCGGGTGAGGATATCGGCAGGGGGAAACTGCCGCGCCTGTTGCGCAAAAGGGTGGGCGAGGGCCTTCAGGTAAGTTTCGTCAATGGCCGTGATTTCCCCAAAGACCTCTCGCCATACGATCTCGTTATCCATTGCGGCGCCTGCATGTTCAATCGCCGTTATGTGTTAGACCGCATCCGTTCCTCACAGTCACAAGGTGTGCCCATCACCAATTATGGCATGGCGATAGCCTATCTCACCGGCATCCTGCATAAGATAGACTTCGCAGGATAGTCTGTTGGAATATATGAAAAACTTGATTTCTCCAGAAACTGTCAGATTGTCTGGTTTTTGCTCTAACGCATTGATAATCTGATGATTATCGACCTGACAGTCGCTTTGGATTGTATGGACAATTCGTCATCCTCAAGGGTGGAATGTCATTCATCCAACAGTTCCACGAGGAACTCGTTGCCTCGCCATGTCCTCCTCGACGTCATTCCGGGCAGCGCCTTCAGCCGGCGGCTGAGTGTCGTGAGATTGGTAGAAGCCATTGCCGCCGCACCCGCCTTCTGGCGCAGATGCTGAAATATCGCCACCGTGGTCATATACTCACCCCTGCCGTTCTCCTTGCCGATGCGGAAATACTCTTTGAAGAAATCCTCCGCTGCCATCGTGCGCTGAAACCTGTCGTTGCTCATCGTCAGCAGCTCCGTTTCCAGTTTGTCGAAATACCAGCGGCGCCCACTCTCTATCTCGCTCAGCGCCTGGGCATAGAGCTGGGTGTAGTCTATTGGCGTCGCCACGTCGATGGGCCGGTTGAAATCCACACAGATGAAGCGGCGGCTGCCCGACGGGTCGCTCAGCACATTCTGCATGTTGCTCGTGGCGATGAACGATGCCCGGCGCGGCAGTTCCTCGATGGCGGTTCCCCACGGGCGCTTCATCTTCACCGCCGGCAGCTGCACCACATTCTTCAGAAATCCCTCCTGCAGCTTCGGCGAAATCTGGTTGAACTCGTCCAGATTGATGAGCAGCAGTTCCGACATCGCCCTCAACACCTGCTTCTTCTCCGCCAGCTGCAGACTGTCGCAATATCCCCATTTCAGTTCCGGCGGCAGCAGCCGGCGGCAGAACGTGCTCTTGTTGAAACCCTGGTCGGAGATGAGCAGCGGCACGTTGCTGTTGCCATACAGCTCCCCCGTCTTGCCCGTCCATTGCGCCACCATTCCCAGAAACCACGTGTGGAATCTCTCCCTCCACTCCGGGTCCTCCGTCGGCACCGTGTCGGCGAGCCTCCCGATATGGTCGCTGCCGTCCCAGCGGCCCTCACATTTGGCGAGGAAGTCGCCGATGGGGTCGAAACAGCCGATGAAGTCAGACCCCACATAGTTTCTCACGTCATTAAACCCCACGGCGATGCCCGCCAGCTGCACCTCCAGCGTGATTCTCTTCAGCGCCCTCATGTCGAGTATCAGGAACGTGCCGTTGCCGTCCCTTTCCATATACTCCGTGCATTCAGTCACCGTGTTGTATCTCAACACATACCTCCGCCTGATATGCTCCACCATCTTCACCACATGTGAGCACCTCGTCGGAATCCTCTCCCCGGTCTCATTCTCAGTGTTCGTCACTTCCGTTTCCTCACTCGTTTGAGTCCTGTTCATTCTCTCAAACCACTTCTCCGAGGTCTTGGCAGATATCCTCAACCTTCCTCTTTTGTTTGTTCTTATGCTTTTTGTTTTCATGGTATTGTCTGTTTTTTTAGCCAAATGGCCGATTTGGAATTTTAGTCTGTTTTGGTTCAGAATTGGGCACGGTGCTTGCCCAACATGGGCAAGGTGCTTTCTCAATAGGGGCAAGCAGCTTGCCCCGGTTGGGCATCTTTCCTGTCCGTTTCGTGCCCATTATTTATTCAAAAAGCTGACCATCTCTTCGTAGAAGTCAAACTCCACGTCGTCATACCCATAGTCGGCGAAAATCCTCTTTATCTTCTCCTGCTGGTTTTCCGTCAGTTTCCACGCCCCCGAGTCGTATCTCGAAAAGTCCCTTCTGTTGCTCATTGTCTTGATGATGTCGTGGCGTATGTCCTTATAGTCGCATGCCTTTACATTGCCGAGAGCCTTCTTGAATCCCCATGCCACCTTTATCTTCTTCATCTTATGAAACAGTTTGCATCCTTCCACCGGGTTTGAGGTCGGCAGGATACATTTCCCACACAGGTCCTTCTGTTTCATCTTTCTGATGACATGCCATCTCGTGCATCTCTTCTTTATCTCGCAGTTTTCGTTCAAACAATGAACCCAATTGTACGGTGTCGTGAATTCTCCCTTCACGAAATCCGAATACTTGATCTCATAATGCATACTCAATGCTTTTTAAAAGTTTATGATTATATTATCCCGGTCCTTTAGCCCTGATGATTGATCAGATCTTGGCGAGACATTGATGCAGTCGTGCGCGCTTCGCTCCATCCTGTTTCGCTTTCCGGTCCGTATGCCTATAAAATAAAGTCCATTTTCCCCTCATGTCATATTCCATCCCCTTCCATACGATTAAATCTTCTTATTCCCCAACCATCCAGACAATCACCCGATGGTTTTTACCATGCAAAAAATGCGGAAGTGCTTGAATTACAGATACTTCCGCATTGGCGACCAGATGGTTGACGGTTTTTTTGAAAAAAGTGGGTGAATTGGATATTATGACCGATTAGAGCTAAATCGGTCGGATTATCGGTCGGATTTCCGGTCGGATGATGGATATTCCGGTCGGATTATATTCCACATACTCTAATGCCAATATCCGTTTCAAAACAACTCTTCCTGCATTCACGTGTGAACAGCATCCCGTAGAATAAGAGATTTATCTCCTTTCATTATCGCTATAAATCATATAGCAACACGACTATTCTATATTTGCACTCACTTTGACTTACCCTAAAAAAACTTGACACTTTTGGATGCCTAAAACAAAAGTGTATG
>ERZ780141.1688-NODE-1688-length-12360-cov-2.668346_pt1 | contig 12360 bp, 10 predicted proteins | sample MGYA00433080_ERZ780141 | MGnify/ENA primary metagenome ERZ780141 (study PRJEB29588, sample SAMEA2154047) | human gut metagenome | biome: human gut; feature: human-associated habitat; material: faeces | place: Denmark | collected 2008/2010 ... | reverse complement strand
CAGGGAGCTGCCGGTCAGGCGGGGATTCATTCCGTGGAGGAGGCTGACGGTAAGCTGGTAGTCGAATTGGGCTCCGGCAAGTATGTATTCATGTCTGAATGATATTTTTCTAACAACAATAAAACAGATGTAACTATGAGACTAAAAAGATTGTTTTTGGGGGTAATGCTTTTGGTGGGCATTACGGGTGCAGGAGCGGCAAATGCTGCTCCGGAAGACATCTCTGCCTCTATTTCCTTGAAAGTGCCGGGGAATGATGCCAAGCAATATCCGCTGGCCTTGCAGAAGATGCAGGATGGTATGTACAGCTGCCGGGCTTCGGAAAAGTTACCGTTGGACATCATCCGCCAGGTGGTGGACAAGGATGGCAAACAGCGCATTACCGTCACACTCAAGGCGCTGGAAAATGTGTATTTCAACTACGGGGAACAGATAAAGACCGGTTACAAGCATTCGGACTGCCAGTTCTACATGCCGGGCTTCTGGTATCGCCGCAACCTGCGTTCGCCGAAGGAAGCTCCTTCTTTCCACACATCGGACAGTTGGCTGGTGCGTGAGGACCGTTTGAGCACTCCGCTGACGGCAGCTTTCAATCCGGTAAGCGGTACGTCCATGTCGGTTATCCGTATTGACAAGTTCGACAAGGAAGCTTTGACCACTCATAAGGAGGGAGAGGTAATCTTGTCCGGTGAGACTTCCATCGGATATACCGGTTTCTGCAATGTGGATGGTATGACTGTCTTGGCATACGGTTTCCCCTATAAGGAAGCACCGAAGACATATATCCGCAAATTGACGCTGGCTCCTGCCGTTGAGGCTTTCCAGCTGCTGCGTAAGGGCGACAGCATCTCCGTGACTTGGGAGGTGTCCGAAAGGAATGCTGCCGATTTCTCGGAATGCGTACAGCGCACCTGGGAGTATTGTTATGACACTAACCGTCCGAAACCGGTTGACACACCTTACACGGTAGACCGCATGAAGGAGGTGATGAGCAACTTCTTTGTGGAAAGCTATGTCAGCAATACCCCCACTCATTATTACTCCGGTGTAGAGTTGGAGACTGCTACTTGTGCCAATACCGATGTTGCCGAAGTGGGCTTTGTGGGACGTACGTTGCTGAACGCTTTCAATGCTTTGGAGTATGGCAAACAGCAGAATCGCCAAGACTTGGTGGACAATGCCAATCATATCTTTGACACTTATCTCCAGAACGGTTTTTCGCCTGCCGGTTTCTTCAACGAAGTGGTGCACTACAACCGCGGCTTCAAGGAAACTAGACATAGCATCCGCCGTCAGTCCGAGGGAGTGTATGCCATCTTGAACTATTTGAACTACGAGAAACAGCAGAAGCGTAAACACCCCGAATGGGAGAAACGCATCAAGGGCATGCTGGACAGCTTCCTCAAGTTGCAGAACGAGGACGGCAGCTTCCCGCGCAAGTTCAAGGATGATTTCTCTATCGTGGATGCCAGCGGCGGTAGCACGCCTTCGGCAACATTGCCTTTGGTGATGGCGTCCAAGTATTTCAAGGACAAACGTTATCTGGCAAGCGCCAAGCGTACGGTAGACTATCTGGAGAAGGAACTGATATCCAAAGCCGATTATTTCTCTTCTACGCTGGATGCCAACTGCGAGGACAAGGAAGCCTCCTTGTATGCTGCTACGGCTGCTTATTATCTGGCTTTGGTTACCAAAGGAGAAGAGCGTGCACACTATGCCGGTCTGGCAAAGAAAGCCGCTTATTTTGCCTTGTCATGGTATTATACTTGGGATGTTCCTTTTGCCGAAGGTCAGATGCTGGGAGATATCGGCTTGAAAACCCGTGGTTGGGGAAATGTGTCGGTAGAGAATAACCATATCGATGTATTTATCTTCGAATTTGCCGATGTGCTGCATTGGCTCTCCAAAGAGTACAACGAGCCGCGCTTCTCTGACTTTGCCGAGGTGATATCCACTTCCATGCGCCAGTTACTGCCGTATGAAGGGCACATGTGTGGCATTGCCAAAGTAGGCTATTACCCGGAAGTGGTGCAGCATACCAATTGGGATTACGGACGTAACGGAAAGGGATATTACAACAATATCTTCGCTCCGGGCTGGACGGTTGCTTCTTTGTGGGAGTTGTTCACTCCGGGACGTGCGGAGCAGTTCTTGTTGAAAAAATGATAGTCTAAACAGTAACCAATATTGTATTTATGAATAAGATGATGACTTTGTTGGCAAGCGTGATGCTATTGGCATCGGCTTGCACGGGCAAACAGGCGAGTGAAAAGACTGCTTCTGGACTGGAACCTGCGAACTTCCGTACGGAAGTGGATGGCAAGCAGACAGACTTGTTTGTTTTGGAGAATAAGAATGGTATGGAAGTTTGTATTACGAATTTCGGCGGACGTATTGTATCAGTGATGGTGCCAGACAAGGATGGCGTTATGCGTGATGTGGTGCTGGGCTTCGATTCCATTCAGGACTACATCAAGTTCCCTTCGGATTTCGGCGCTACCATCGGACGTTATGCCAACCGTATCAATCAGGGTAAGATTACAGTGGATGGGGTAGAGTATCAGCTGCCGCGCAACAATTACGGTCATTGCCTGCATGGAGGTCCCAAGGGATACCAATATCAAGTGTTCGATGCCCGCCAGTTGAGTAATCAGGTTTTGGAACTGACTTATCTGTCGAAAGACGGAGAGGAGGGCTTCCCGGGTAACCTGACCTGCAAGGTCACTTTCTCGCTGACAGATGACGATGCCATCGACATTCGTTACAGTGCCGAAACAGACCGTACCACTGTTGTCAATATGACGAACCATTCTTACTTTAACCTGGACGGTGACCCCTCCAAGTCCAATTCGGATTATCTGCTCACTATCGATGCAGATGCTTATACCCCCGTGGACAGTACCTTCATGACTACCGGTGAGATTGTTTCCGTAGAAGGTACGGATATGGATTTCCGCACTCCTACTGCTGTTGGCGCCCGTATCGACAATGACTTTGAGCAGTTGAAGAACGGCAAGGGCTATGACCACAACTGGGTACTCAATACGAAGGGCGATGTCACCCGCCCGTGTGCCACCCTCGAATCTCCCTCAACGGGTATTGTGCTTGATGTCTATACCAACGAACCGGGCATTCAGATTTATGCCGGTAACTTCCTGGATGGCACACTGACCGGAAAGAAAGGTATTGTGTACGGTCATCGTGCTTCTGTCTGTCTGGAGACTCAAAAGTATCCCGATACGCCCAACAAGCCGGAATGGCCTTCTGCATTGCTGAAGCCGGGAGAGAAGTATGACAGTCATTGCATTTATCGCTTCTCGGTGAAGAAATAAATATAGGGGATGTGTCATCTGTGTGCTATCAACCGTTTTGATACCCTCTTATTGTATGGCCTTTTTTGTGAATCTAAAATATAATATACAATGAGACACTTTAGTGTTTTTTTATTGGCTACTTTATTCCCTTTGATTTTCATGGGTTGCAAAAGTGAGGAAGACTCTTATCCTCCTATTCATTATGGATACAATTTAGCATTTGTCGATGAAAATGGCAATGATTTGATTGAGGGAATGCAAACCGGTCTTGGAAGAAATGGTAAGCCTGCTTTGAGAGAGAAAGATTACTCCTATAAATTGGTAGAACCCGATTCTAAAGATGACTTTACCGGACCGGACTGTATCTATGTGGAAAGCAGGGACGGACTTTTTACTTTGGCAATCTTTGATGCATTATGGGATGGATATAAATATGACAAGAAGCCTGAAGTGTTGACACGTACCTTTGTTTGCCCCTATATCTTTGGTGACGAAGAGGAACATTCCATTATTTCCCATTGGAAGTACAATGATGGTTATGGCAGTGTTGAACTTATTAGAATAACTATAGATGGTGTGGATGCCCGCATCGAATCAGGAACAGACAAATATCAACAACCGTTAGTTATCGCTGTGTTGGCAAAGTAACTTGTTTTTCTTAAATACTCTGTCTTGGTAAAATCAGCACTTTATCAAGACAGAGTTTTTATTCTTTGGAATTACCGCATCGCCAGCGCCTTATTCTCCGCCTCCTCCATAATCTCCCGTTCTCCCGGCCCTTTGTCATTGATGCCGCAAAGGTGGAGGATGCCGTGGATGATGACCCGGTACAGTTCACGTTCGTAGTTGTTATCGGCGAACTGTTCCGCATTGGTGCGTACGGTATCAAGGCTGATGAAGAGGTCACCGCTGAGACGGTTTCCTTCGCAATAGTCGAAGGTAATGATATCTGTATAATAATCGTGTTGAAGATATTCTCGATTTACAGCAAGAATTTTTTCATCCGAGCAAAAAATGTAAGCTATATCTCCTCTTTTTCCGTAAGTGGCGGCTACGGATTTTATCCATTCCGTGGTTTCACGCTTCTTGATGGATGGCATTTCCACGCCGTCTGTCTGATAACTAATCATTTTATTTACGATTTAATGATTTACGATGTACGATTGAAATTACGTTCTTGCGATTAAGCTAGTTCTTTTAAAAGAAGAATAAGTAACTGATGATGATGGCTGCAATGATGCCGGAAAAATCGGCAATCAGCCCACACGTCACGGCATTCCTCGTTTTGGTGATCCCTACGCTGCCGAAATACACCGCAAGAATATAGAATGTGGTGTCCGAAGCGCCACGTGCCACGCAACTCATGCGTCCTACAAATGAATCGGCGCCATACTGTTTCATGGTGTCAATCATCAGTCCGTTGGCACCGCTGCCGCTCAGTGACTTCATCAAGGCAGTGGGCAGGGCACCTACAAAACTGGTATCTACACCGAATAGTCCTACTACATAACCGATACCGTTCACCAGTATATCCATGGCGCCGGAAGTGCGGAAAACGGCGATTCCAACGAGAAAAGCAACCAGATAAGGGATAATGCGTATGGCAGTGGTAAAGCCTTCTTTGGCTCCTTCTATAAAGGCATCGTATACATTGATTTTCTTCCATAGCCCCCAGAGGATGAACAGCAGGATGATGGAGAACAGCAGTATGTTGGCAATCAAAGTGGAATATACACCCATTTCATCACGGCTAATCTGTGTGAACAGATAAATGAGCGCGGCAAAGAAAAGACTGATGCAGCCAATCAGGATAAGTATGGGCTTGTTCAACAGGTTGATGCGTTGTGCAATGCTGACGGCAATGACACCGACAATGGTCGAGATGGCAGTCGTTATCAGTGTGGGGATAAAGATGTCCGTGGGTTGGGCGGCACCCATCTGCGAGCGATACATCATGATGCTGACGGGGATAAGTATCAGTCCCGAAGTGTTGAGTACAAGGAACATTACCATCGGATTGGTGGCAGTATCCTTTTTCGGGTTTAGTTCCTGAAGTTCCTTCATGGCTTTCAGCCCCATTGGGGTAGCGGCATTGTCCAGCCCCAGCATGTTGGCAGAGAGATTCATGAAAATGGAGCCCATGGCAGGATGTCCTTTCGGTATTTCGGGAAAGAGACGGCAGAATACCGGACTCAGCCAACGGGAGAGGGCATTGATCATGCCGCTGTTTTCGCCTATTTTCATCACGCCGAGCCAGAGGGCGAGTATTCCCGTCAGTCCCAGGGATATTTCAAAAGCTGTTTTGGAAGAGGAGAAGGTGGAGTTGACGAGTTCTGTGAATATCTCCACATCACCCATAAAGATGAGTTTGCAGAGGGCCACGATGAATGCGATGACGAAGAATGCTACCCAGATGTAATTTAAAACCATGTATCGTTACTTTGTTCTAATGGATTAATATTTGTTTTCGTTGGCAAGATTCCAGGCGTTGAGGAAAGCTGCTTTGGTTATTTCTATCATTTTCTCCCAGTTCAGCCGATCGGTGTGGTCCGAAGGCTGGTGATAATCGGGATGTCCGTCTGTGTGGTACCAGATGATGGGGATGTTGCACAGGGCAAAAGAAGCATTGTCACTTCCTCCCGTGGGGCGGTCCCAGGCGCGGTAGTCCGGTTGCAGGCGCAAGCTGTAGCGTGCAATGTCCTGCTTCAGCCAGTCGCCGAATACGGGGTGGGCGGCGGTGTAGAAGTAGACAACGTGTTGAGGCTGCTCGGGCTTATTGTTACGGCCTATCATGTCGAAATTGAGATAACCTTTCACCTGGCTGATGAAAGGACAGCTTTGTACAAAGTATTTTGAGCCGAGCAATCCCTTTTCTTCCCCATCCCAAAAGGCAAAGATGACCGTGCGCAGAGGCTTCTGTCCGGTGGCAAGAAATGCACGGGCTATCTGCAGGACGGCAGAGACACCGGAGGCATTGTCGTCTGCACCGTTGTATATCCGGTCGTTTGCCAGCGTCTCGTCCACACCCAGATGGTCGAAGTGGGCACCTACGATGACATATTCATCCGGTCGTTCTCCCGGGATGGTTCCCAATACATTACTCATCTGCAGGATGCGGTGGACGCCTTGTTCGAGGATGGCGATGGAGTCGGGATGCACTTGCCACCGTCCCCGTTGCTGGCGCTCCTTGTTGTATGCCTCGAAGGGTTGATAATAATTGTCCTTTTCCAGCGGGGCAATGCCGGCTTCTTTCAGGCAGGATGCCAGATAGCGGGCAGCCAGTCGTGAACCGTGCATGCCTGCTTCGCGTCCTTGCAGCTCATCGTCGGCCAGAAAGCCGACAATAGCCTCGGCCGAAGTGCGGCTGATGCTTTGCAATCCCTTTTCTTGTGGAGATTGTGCATGTAAGGATAGTGCGAAAGAAAGGCAGCAGATTGCTCCCAAAACAGCTTTATACATGTCGTACGGTTTTAAGGATTGGACATACCGGTTGCAAAATTAAAGATAACTTTCCATAGTTCCGATATAAATGTCGTATTTTTGTCCGTTGGTGGATGAATTCAAATCCGTGTAAATCAAATGAGAGAAGGATGAAAAAGAAGAATGAAGCAGTGGAAACCGTCTTGTGCGAACGTGTGCTTTCGGCAGAAGAAGTGGCGTGCATCTCGGTACAGATTCAGCAGGAATTGGAGGCGTATATCGACCCGGTGAAAAGGGAGTATCTTCCCCGTTTCTTCAAGACCGGAAAGGGGCAGTATGGCGAGGGGGATAAGTTTCTGGGAGTGGTGGTACCCAACACCCGGCAGGTGGCAAAGCAGCACAAGCACGAACCTTTTGAGGTAATGGCAACCTTGCTTCAGAGTGAATGGCACGAGTGTCGCCTTTGTGCCTTGCTGATGTTGGTGGAGCGATTCAAAAAGAGCGATGAAAAGGGGAAAAAGGAGATTTATGACTTTTACCTTTCGCAAACGGGCCGTATCAATAATTGGGATTTGGTCGATTTGTCTGCCCCCGGCATTGTGGGCGAATATTTGAAAGACAAACTTCGTAAAGACCTCTACCGGCTGGCGGATAGTCCGCTGCTTTGGGACCAGCGCATTGCTGTGGTATCTACCTATACTCTTATCAAAAATGGTGATTTCATCGATATATTAGCCCTTTCGGAACGGCTGCTCCATCATAAGCATGACTTGATGCAAAAGGCGGTAGGATGGATGCTCCGGGAGATGGGTAAGCGGGACAAGGACTTGCTGGTACAATTCTTGGAGAAGTATTGCAGGACGATGCCGCGAACGATGTTGCGCTATGCCATAGAGAAGTTTCCGGAGGAGGAGCGCAAGGAGTTTATGAAGCGCTGATGGGGAATGAAAATCGTTAAACTGTATTTTGCTCTTCTTGCCAACAAGTTGACAAGTTTTTGCCACCTTATTGGCAAGACTTTGCCACCGCGTTGGCAAACTTTTGCCATAGGCATGGCAAAGTTTTGCCAAAGGTGAGGCAAAGAGTTGGCAAAATTAGTCTCTGATGGTCAGTGCGTTACCAAAGGTAGCCTTCTGCGTAACTATCAAATTCTGTAGCCATGCCGGCATCCAGATGTCTGAAGACGTTCAGTACGGATTGTTGCTCTTCGGGGAGCAGCAGGCGTTCGCCTTTGCGGGCGCGGTAGTAGGTGCGTTGGCCGAAGCCGGCTATCAGGTTGGCGATGGCGATTCCCCGCTTGTTGTAGGGTAGGCTGTTCAGCATGTTCATGAAGCCTTTGGCGTAACGCGCCTTCTGACTGGAGCGGTAGAAGGGGCATTCCCCTTTGACGGTGGCAAGGCGTTTGGGGCTGATGATTTTCCAGTAATCCTTTTCGGTAGGCATGCTCTGCATGGCGAGCTGGCGGAGGCAGGTGGCAGCCTTGGGGCATTGCCCGTTGAGGCATAAGGGGTAGTCGAAGGGGACTTGGGTAAAGGATATTTCTTCTTTCATAAGTAGCGTGTTCTATGCATTGTGCTTTCAGCAGGGGGGAGATTCGGCTTGCTGTCAGTAAATGGCTGGTTATTCTGCACAAATGTAGGAAGAAAGTGTGAGCCTGCAAATATATTTCAAGTATATATCTTGCTACTTCTATCGTTTTTTCTGTAATTTGCCTCCGGGCAGCATAATATTCCGTTGTATGGAGCGTACCAGGTATGTCATACGCCTTTTACTTATGTGAAAAAAGAAAGGGGATGAGTGCTATCTCAAAATAAATTCGTTATTTTGCAGGAAACAAAAGGAATATCCCTATGATTACTTATCTTAAAATAAATGGTTTTAAGTCATTTCATAATTTTGAAATGGAGTTTACCCCTTTGACCATTGTTGCAGGAACAAATGCTGCTGGGAAGAGTAACTTGTTTGATGCATTGAATCTGTTGTCACGCTTGGCTGAAGTGGACAAAATACATACAGCATTCAGAGAAGGGCAAAGAGGTGATTTGTTTGAACTATTCACTCAGTATGATGAACATGCTTATGCCGATGAAATGGAGTTTTGTGTGGAAGTGCTGGTAAATCGTGAAGTGACTGATGCTTGGGGAGCTACTGCAAGATTGAAATATACGAGGTTGCGTTATGAACTAAAAATACATCGCTTTGTAAACTCCAGTGGTATTGATGATTTAGAAGTTGTTTATGAACATTTGGCTACATTGAAACATCAAGAAGACAAATGGATAAAACTTTTGCCTAAAGAACAAATAGAATTTTGGAGACCTAAAGTAATTACAGGGAAACGTGGTCAACCTTATATCTATACACAAGAGCAAAATGAATTGCCTACGGTATTTGTTCCTCAAGATGGTGGTGGAGGTAACAAGCGAAGTTTTCCCCTGAGAAATGCTACGCGTACGGTATTGAGCAGCATTGATTCTGTTGATTTCCGCCATATTCTGGCCGTGAAGCAGGAAATGATCAGTTGGCGTTTCTTACAGTTGAACCCGGAGGATTTACGTCAACCCACAAGTAAGAGGACGGGAGAAGATGTCATTGGTGTTTCTGGGAAAAACCTGGCTGCAGCATTATTTAGGATTCAGCAGGAAGATAAATATTCATTGGTAGAGATATCTCGTGAATTAAATAGTTTTATTCCCAACTATACCCAGGTCTTTGTAGAAGATGATACAGAAAACAAGCAGTATATCATTTATCTGAAGAATGTGGACGGAAAGAAATACTCTTCCCGCGTGTTGTCCGAGGGTACGTTGCGATTGCTTACGCTTTGCATCCTGCAACACGATATGAAATACTCCGGTTTGCTTTGTTTTGAAGAACCGGAGAATGGCATTCACCCATTTAGGATAAAATCAATGGCGAAATTATTGAAGGATTTGACCACTAACTTTGAAGACCATGATCTACCTTTAAGACAAGTGATTGTGAATACGCATTCTACCGTTTTTGTCGGTGAAATTCAGAAATGGGAAGATGATTTGAATGTTTCCATCCATTTTGCGGAGATGAAATCAAGAGTGCTTTCTTTGCCATCGGGCAATAAGGTGAAACTCGATGTTTCGAAAATTATACAAGTTCCTAAAGAAGGGCAATTGACTATCAATTTCTCTGAGCAAGAACGAAAGCTTTCTTTGCAAATGATTAAGGAGTACTTAGAAAATACCCTAAAGGAGTGGTAATATGGCTAGACAATTATTTATTGGATTAATCACGGAAGGCCCTACGGATGTACGTTTCTTGCAGAGTGTGGTGGAAAGGACTTTTATTGATGTGGCTTTTGAATGCGAGAATGATTTAGAACCATACGTGAAATGCTTGACTGTGGAAAAAGTGCGACTTAGTTTTAATGAATATGTAGAGAAAGCTTCACGTCGAGGAATGGAAGAGATGGGTATGGATATACTTTGTGTCCATACAGATGCTGATAGTAAGGATACTAAAAGAGCCTATGCTGAAAAGATAAATCCGGCCAAAGAGTTCTTGTCTGATAAGAAAGGGGAGATTTGCAAGAGTCTGATTCCTATTGTTCCAGTGAGGATGGTAGAAGCATGGATGCTTGCTGACAAAGAACTATTAAAAGAGGAAATGGGTACAAGGATGTCGGATGAAGAATTGGGTATAAATCGTATGCCGGAACTTTATCTTGATCCTAAGGCTACCATTATACAAGCCATAGGTAAATCTAATCGGACTACGACACGTAGGCATAGGAAGGATTTGGATATTAGTGAACTATATGCTTCCATTGGTGCGAGGTTGGAATTGGAAAAGTTGCATCTGCTTCCTTCATATAGGCAATTTGTGGATGAGGTCAGAGAAGCCTACAGACAGTTGGGATTGTTACGGTAATGTGGAAAAATCAATAGGAAATAAAGCAGTGTTTGGAACATGATAGATAGTATGGAACAAGAAGATTTTGATATACGCAACCAGCAGCCCGTCACCAGCCGAGAACGTGATTTCGAGAACGCTCTCCGTCCGTTGAATTTTGAGGATTTCAGCGGGCAGGACAAGGTGGTGGACAATCTGCGCATATTTGTGAAAGCTGCCCGCCTGCGTGGCGAGGCGCTGGACCATGTGTTGCTTCACGGCCCTCCCGGATTGGGAAAAACAACACTCAGCAATATCATAGCCAACGAACTGGGCGTAGGTTTCAAGATAACTTCCGGTCCGGTACTCGACAAGCCGGGGGATTTGGCGGGAGTGCTTACCAGCCTGGAGCCCAATGATGTACTTTTCATCGACGAAATACACCGGTTGAGCCCCGTAGTGGAGGAATATCTGTACTCAGCCATGGAGGACTACCGCATAGACATCATGATAGACAAAGGCCCTTCTGCCCGAAGCATACAGATTGATTTGAATCCTTTCACGTTGGTGGGAGCTACCACGCGTAGCGGTCTGTTGACAGCTCCGTTGCGTGCCCGTTTCGGTATCAACCTGCATCTGGAATATTACGATGATGATGTGTTGACTGCTATTATCCGCCGTTCGGCAAAGATATTGAATGTGCCTTGCGATGTACAGGCGGCGGGTGAGATTGCTTCGCGCAGTCGTGGAACTCCACGTATTGCCAACGCACTTCTTCGGCGTGTGAGGGATTTTGCGCAAGTCAAAGGTTCCGGCAGGATTGATGTGGAGATAGCTCGGTTTGCGTTGGAGGCCTTGAACATAGACCGCTATGGTCTTGATGAGATAGATAACAAGATTTTGTGTACTATTATCGATAAATTCAAAGGAGGACCGGTGGGTTTGACCACCATTGCTACTGCTTTGGGAGAAGACCCCGGTACCATTGAGGAAGTTTATGAACCTTTCCTGATAAAGGAAGGTTTCTTGAAACGTACTCCTCGCGGACGAGAAGTGACAGAACTCGCTTACATCCATCTGGGACGGAGTATCTATAATAGTCAGAAGACATTATTTGATGATTAAATATGGCCGGATTAAAATCATTAGCCAAAGACACTGCAATATATGGACTAAGCAGCATTGTGGGGCGTTTCCTGAATTATTTGCTGGTGCCCATTTATGCAGCAGCTATGTCTGCGGCTTCGGGAGGTTATGGGGTGGTGACCGAAGTTTATGCTTGGACTGCGCTGCTGATGGTCATTCTGACCTATGGCATGGAAACTACTTTTTTCCGTTTTGTCAATAAGGAGACGGAAAACTCTGAGCGTGTGTATTCCACTGTTCTGTTTATGGTGGGAAGTACTTCTTTGGTTTTTGCCGCTTTGTGTATGCTGTTTCTTCATCCGGTTGCCGGCATGATGGGCTATGGCGACCATCCTTGGTATATCGGCATGATGGCACTGGTAATTGCGATGGATGCGTTTCAGTGCATTCCGTTTGCTTATCTGCGTTATAAGAAACGTCCGATACGTTTTGCCGCTCTGAAACTTCTTTTCATTCTGCTCAATATCACTCTGAATTTAGTTTATTACGTAGTGATGAAGGGTAGTGATGTTTTTTATGCCTTTTTCTTTAATTTGATTTGCACCTCGGTCATCATGGTACTGATGGTTCCTTATCTCAAATTTAACGGAGGTTTTGACAAGCCATTGGCGAA
>ERZ780141.1680-NODE-1680-length-12400-cov-3.240421_pt1 | contig 12400 bp, 7 predicted proteins | sample MGYA00433080_ERZ780141 | MGnify/ENA primary metagenome ERZ780141 (study PRJEB29588, sample SAMEA2154047) | human gut metagenome | biome: human gut; feature: human-associated habitat; material: faeces | place: Denmark | collected 2008/2010 ... | reverse complement strand
TGAGATTTCTAATGATATTTCCGCTGCTCTTTTGCAGCAGATCATCAGGGAGGTATCCCATGCTTGAAGATGCTGCTGGTATCCGGCGTGTAGTCCTTGCGTGCGGCACTGTTGATCTGAGAAAAGGGATCGATGGTCTGGCAACGATCATCGGTACTTTGCTGTTTATGCTCTTTGTCAATGTTAAGATTACTGTAGTGGTTGTGCTTCTGACACCGATTTCTTTGTTTGTGGCTGGCTTTATTGCAAAAAAGACGTATTCCATGTTTCAGCTGCAGACGCAGACGAGAGGAGAACAGACAGCGCTGATTGAAGAGATGGTCGGAAACCAGAAGGGGGTACAGGCATTCAATCATGAAGATGAAGCCTTAGCTGCTTTGAATAAAGTGAGGGAAGCACGCGGTATAAGTGCATATTCAGGCACAGGTGATGTTTTAAAAACAGAGATACAGAATGAACGTCGTCGTGAACTTTTTGCTGAAGGTCACCGTTTATTTGATCTTAAGCGCAGAGATTTACCAATGGATCGTTCAAATTTAACATTGGATTGGAGCAGAGTCGGATTGATTCCTGCCGGTTCAGACAAATTAGAAATGCCCATACCTCAAGATGAAATTGATGCGAACGGTGCGTTAACAATAGCAGACCAGAATCCTGCATATAAATAACTAATATACAGCAAATATTGTTATTCGGTACTAAGGAAAGAACTGATATTTTCATTTAAATTGAGAATATCAGTTCTTTTATAATATATAGTCAAAATATATTTAAAACAAAAATGAAGTAAACACTTTATTTCAGTAGAATAAAGGTAGAAAATTATTTCTTTTATACTTCTCAAACAATTTATATAGCAGAAAAGCAGCTAAAGCGAAGAAATACTTTTGTGTTGATTGTCAGTTATTTACATAAATAATTAGTTCCGCAAAGACTTTGGTAGTTTCCTTTATCGGAATGGCTAGTCAAGAGGTTTCTATTAAACAGAATGTTAGCATCATTTTAAAATCTGATACAGAGATGCTTGACGATGTAGTGGTTGTAGCTTATGGTACTGCGAAAAAGTCATCTTTTACAGGATCAGCGACTGCTGTTAGTGGAGAAAAAATAGCAAAAATGCAGGTTTCTTCAGTATCTAAAGCCTTGGAAGGTGCAGCAGCAGGTGTACAAGTAATCAATACCAGTGGGCAGCCTGGAGAAAATGCTAAAATAAGAATCCGTGGTATTGGCTCTTTTAGCGCATCATCGGCTCCTTTATACGTAGTTGATGGTATGCCTTATGACGAAGAGTCGGTTAATGCATTAAATCCTGCCGATATTGAAAGTATGTCTATATTAAAAGATGCTGCATCTGCAGCCCTTTATGGCTCACGTGCAGCAAATGGTGTTGTGATGATTACTACTAAAAAAGGTATGGTAGATAAATCCAAAGTTACTCTTGATGCACGCTGGGGAGTAAATACTCGTGGTGTTCCAGAATATGATATCATGAAAGATCAAAGAGAATACGTACTAACAGCCTGGAATACTTTAAAAAATCAATCTACAGGTGCAGAAGCTTCCGAAGAATTAATAGGTAGCATTGGATACAATCCATTCATCGGTGTAGCTAATAATGCCATGGTTTCAGCAGATGGCGTAGTTAGTTCTGCGGCTCTACGCCATAATGACGATTGGGCTGATGCCGCATTACATAATGGTATGCGTCAGGAATATAATTTGAGTCTGCAAGGTGGTAACGCTAAGACAACTCATTTTTTATCATTGGGATATTTGAAAGATGAAGGAATCTTAAGACATACTGACTTTGAACGTATTTCAGCACGTGCCAATATTAATCATACTGTAAATAAGTTTATTGATATCAATGGTAATTTGGCTTACGCAAGAGCGGAAAAAAATGCAGGCCAGTCACAAAATGCTAGTTTGTCTAATTACTCTAATGCTTTTATGTTCACTCAGCAAATCGCTCCTATTTATCCTGTATATGCGTATGACGAAAACGGAAATCGCATATATGACGAAGAAGGCAACACTGTTTATGATTTTGGTGATGGTACATACAGTACACGTATGGGCGGTTTCAGTAATCAAAATGTTGCAGCTAATTCTGGGTTGGATGTGCATCAGACTTTGAATGACAATTTTAATGGCGGTGGTACTATTAACATTAATATTATTGATGGTTTAAAAGCGACTGCTAACATTGGTTATGATTTAATGAATCAAATCCGTACAGATCACATGAATCAGTTATATGGGGATGCTGCTAATGTGAATGGTCGTACTTATAAATATAATCAACGTATTGAATCGTTTACAGCAAATCAACTTTTAACCTATAGTAAAGCATTTGGTCATCATAATATTGACATAATGGCTGGTCACGAATCTTATTCATATACACTGAAATATCAGTATACTCATAAATACAATTTTTATACTATTGGAAATCCTGAGTTCAACAATGCCATAACTATGAGTGATATGAATTCATATACACAAGAACATAGTATGGAAAGTTTCTTTGGTCGTGTAAACTATGATTTTGATAACAAATATTATCTATCTGCAAGTATTCGTTCAGATGAATCTTCCAAATTCCATCCTGATCACCGGCGTGGTACTTTTTGGTCTGTCGGAGGTTCTTGGAGATTAACACAGGAAGAGTTTTTGAAAGATGTGGAATGGTTGTCTAATCTTAAACTAAAAGCAAGTTATGGAACACAAGGTAATGATGGAATTCTTGATATAAATGGTTATGTAGTCTATCAACCATATCTGAAGCAATATTCTGTAACCAATAATAACGGAGATTTCTCTGTAGTCGAAACTTATCGTGGAAATAAAGATTTGACTTGGGAAAAAAGCAAAAATTTAAATATCGGTTTGGAAGCTGCTTTTCTTAATAACCGTTTGAAACTAGAAACTGAATATTTCTTGAAGAAGACTTCGGATATGTTGTACAATATGCCTTATCCTATTTCTTCTGGAATTTCTTACGTTCCAATGAACCTGTTGGATATGCAGAATAAGGGGATTGAATTTACTATTTCTGCCACCCCAATTCAAACAAAAGATTTTATATGGAATTTATCTTTTAACGGTACACATTATAGCAATAAGATTTTGAATCTTCCAGAAGACAAAAGAGAGAATGGAATTATTCATGGTACTGCTTCTTTGTTCCGCTTAATGGAAGGAGGGTCTATTTATGATCTTTATACCTATGAATACGCAGGTGTTAATCCAGAAACAGGAGCAGCACAATGGTATATGGATGAGAAAGATGCTAATGGCAAAGTGACTGGAAGGACCGTAACCGAAGACTATACTCAGGCAAGCAAATATGAATTAGGTTCTACTTTGCCCGATTTCCAAGGAGGTTTTTCAACTGATTTTGCATACAAAGGAATCGATCTTTCTATAGCTACAAACTTTCAAATTGGTGGAAAGATATATGACAGCATGTATTCTTCTTTCATGCATGCGGGAAGCAATATTGGCAGTAACTGGCACAAGGATATCTTGAATGCTTGGACTCCGGAAAATAAAAATACAAATGTGCCTATAATGGATGGTGCACAAAATAGTAATAGCCAATCTTCACGTTTCTTGATAAATGCATCATTCTTTAACATCCGTAACATTTCATTAGGATATACTTTTCCGAAAGAATGGATGAAAGCAATATCAGCAAGCAGTGCACGTATTTACGTATCTGCCGATAATGTAGCTTTATTCTCTAAACGTAAAGGTATGGACCCACGCCAATATGCTTATGGATATTCGGCTGCTAATTATTCTGCGATTCGTACTTTATCATTCGGCATTAATTTGAACTTTTAAAAGAATAGAATTATGAAATATACAAAATATTTAGCAATATTGGCTGCAGCGTTTATGATGGGATCTTGTAGCGATGACTTTTTGGACAAGGAACCTTCAGAAAATGCATCAGAAGACCAAATTAAAGATTTGCTTGATAAAGATCCTACAGCTATTCAAGCATATATTACAGGATATTACAAAAATATGTTTTCTCCGGAAGCACAGCAAAGTCATGATGATTTCGGATTAAAGGCATTTGAATTGGCTACAGACTTGATGGGAGATGATATGGCATATATGACTTCACACTTCTTCGTATATGATTATCTGCTTGACAACCGTGCTTCAAGTTATCGTCGTACGACCACTTATTGGCAAGAATTATATGCTGTAATCAGTGGTGCAAATGAAGTAATCAGCGGTCTGAAAGAACAAGCGGATAGCGGTGATGAGAGTGTTGAGAAGATGTTGGGACAAAGTTACACCATACGTGCTTACTGCTATTTTTGGTTAATAAACATGTACCAGCAACCTTATGAATGGAATAAAGATAAATTAGGTATTCCTATTTATACTGAATCTGAAACCAAATTGAATCGTGTTCCTGTAAGTGAGGTCTATGAACAGATATTAAGTGATATAGATAAAGGATATAATTATTTGAAAGGAAAAGGAATATCCAAGAAAGATGAATTAAATGAATATGCAGCAGCTGCTATTTATGCAAACATTCTTTCATTTGTTAATGATTATCCCGATCAATGGAATGAAGTTGCTAAATACGCAAAATTGGCTATTGAAGGTGGCTCACTGATGAGTGAAAAAGAATTACTTTCCGGCTTTAATGACCTTTCTTTGAGTGAAGTGTTATGGGGGGCTGATATTAATGGTGAAACAAATACATTCTACGCTTCATTCATGAGTCAAGTTGATCCTTACGGCCCGGGATATGGTGGTAATTTAGGAAATTACAAAATGATTTCCAGTGATTTGTATGAAAAAATTTCAGATAATGACATTCGTAAAAAATGGTTTGGAGTTGATTTGGGAGAAACAAATACTCATTATAAAGTAAGACAATATGTGCAGCGCAAATTTATTGATATAGGTTCTACCGCGCCTGGTTTTACTCCTACAGGTGATACTTTTTGCTCTGACTATATTTATTTGCGTACTGGTGAAATGTATTTTGTAGCTGCAGAAGCATTATATAGGGCAGGGAAAGAAAATGAAGCCAAAACAATGCTGACTACGATTATGAAAACTCGTAATCCAAAATATGAAACATTCGCAACAAGTGATGCACTTTTACAAGAAATTGAACTTCAAAAGCGTATTGAAATGTGGGGTGAAGGTCGTCGTTTATTTGACATGAAACGTCGTAATGAAAGTTTGGATAGAACACATGCAATTAATCATAGTGCGATTGCTCCAAAGGAAGTCCCTGCAGGTAGTAAATTATTCATTTATCAAATCCCTGATAAGGAGTTAAATGCCAATAGTGAGATTACTGATAAAAACGAATAGCTAATAATAGGTCTATAATAAAAAAGATGCTTAGATTACTAGGCATCTTTTTTATGTTTAAGGTAGAATAAAAGTAGACATAAAATCAAATTATTTTTTTTATGTTATAATATATAGTTGATTTATAGTTTGTTATAATAGATGTAATATTGTATATCTACAAGAGAGCAGAATGCTAAATATTTGATTACTAGATGTTTTTTTGTATATTTTAGTTCCGCAAAGACTTTGGTGGTTTCCTTTATCGGAATGGCTACACAAGAAGTAGCTATAAAACAGACTGTTAATATCATTTTAAAATCTGATACTAAAGTGCTTGGAGAAGTGATGGTTGTTGCATATGGTACTGCAAAAAAGGAATCTTTTACAGGATCAGCATCCGTTATTAATAATAAGAAACTGGAATTACGTCCTATAAGTAATGTTACTAAAGGATTGGAAGGACAGACTACAGGTCTGTTAACAACTTCAGGCTCAGGTCAACCTGGCGAAGCTGCCAAGATCGTGATTCGCGGTTACGGTTCCATCAATGCCTCACAAGATCCTTTGTATGTAGTTGACGGAATACCTTTTAGTGGAGATATGAGTTCTATCAATCCTGCCGATATTGAAAGCATGACAGTTTTAAAAGATGCTTCAGCCGGAGCCCTTTATGGAGCCCGTGGTGCAAATGGTGTAATTATGATTACTACCAAACAAGGAAAAGAAGGCAAGACTAAGGTATCTTGGCGTTCTACGGCAGGTTGGTCTTCACGTTCCTTGAAAGCCTATGACATGGTTGACCAAAAAGAATTTGTACAGTTAACGTATGAAGGTTTACGCAACGGATATATCTTTGACAATGGATATAACTGGGAAACTGCCGGTAGACAAGCATCAGCAGATTTAGGTGGCGTTTTAGGTGGAGAACAATATAATCCATTTAAAAATTACACATGGGGAACAATTATAGATCCTGCAACAGGTAGAGTGCAGGATGATGCTACATCCGCATGGAATGAATCTTGGATGGATGCAATACAAAGAGACAATGCATTTCGTCATGAACACCAGTTGTCTGTTAATGGAGGTACAGAAAAGACCAAATATATGTTCTCTTTGGGATATTTAAATGAAGATGGCATCTTGATTAATACCGGTTTCCAACGTTATAATGCCCGTGCAAACATAAACACTGAAGTGAATAAATGGATGAAGACTGGATTGAATGTGTCACTTTCCAATTCCACACAAAATTTTAGTGATTACGAAGGTTCATCTAATTCAAATGTATGGTACTCTGCACAATTTATGGCTCCGATTTACCCGGTGTATATAAAGGGAGAAGATGGTAAAGATGTATTAGATGCCGATGGAAATCGCCAACTGGACTACGGTGACGGTAGTGTACAACGCCCACAGTATAGTGATTTCAATCCCGTAGGCGGTTTGGTAGATGACAAGGCTGATATAAAAACAGATGTAGCTGGTTTGCGCACATTTTTGGCATTTGGCTCAGATTCGGAAGATGCCGGATGGGCTAAAGGTATTAAGCTGACTTTGAACTTTGGTCTGGACTACCGGAACAAATCTCAAAAATCATATATGAATATGCACCATGGTAATCAGGCAGCTGCCGGCGGTTTGTTGATGAAATATAACAGAAGAACCCAATCTTATACTTTTAACCAGTTACTGACATGGGGGCGTTCTTTTAACTTTCATAACATCGATCTTTTGGTTGGTCATGAATTTTATGCATACAAATATGAATTTCTGTCTGCCGGAAAAACCAATTTAGTAGATGGTATTCTTGAATTGCGTCCGGGTACAAATCTATACAATGCGGATTCATATTCGGAAGATTATCGTGTGGAATCCTTCTTTGGGAGATTCAATTATAACTTTAATGAAAAATATTATTTTTCAGCCTCTATCCGTACGGACGGTTCTTCACGCTTCCAAAAAGATAACCGTTGGGGTACTTTCTGGTCTGTCGGTGCCAACTGGAGAATTTCACAAGAAAAGTTTATGCAGAATTTGACTTGGATTTCTAATTTATCAGCTAAAATCAGTTATGGTGAACAAGGTAATGATAATCTGTTAAGATATGATAGTCTTGAAGGAGGATATGTACCAGATTATTATCCTTGGCAAGGACTCTATCCATTGGAATATCCGAATGCCAATCAAGTAGGAGGCCTGATCGGTGCTTTGGAAAACAAAAAACTTTCATGGGAAAAAAGCGGTAATTTAAATGTCGGTATTGAGGCAAGTATGTTTGACGGACGCTTGAATGTTAGTGCTGAATATTATAACCGCAAAACAACGGATATGTTGCTGGGATACCCCAAGGCTACTTCTAGTGGATTCTCTGAATACAACGCGAATATCGGTTCTATGCGTAATACCGGGTTTGAATTTAGCTTAGGTGGTTCCCTTATCAAAACCACTGATTTTATATGGAACTTAACTTGGATGGGCTCTACTGTAACCAATAAAGTGCTGAAACTGACTGGGGAATCTCCTGAAATTATCAAGGGAGTTTTCAGTATTAAAGAGGGAATGCCTATTAATACATATTATATGGCTAAATCTGCCGGTGTGGATCCTGCAACAGGAGCGCAACTCTATTGGGTATATGATAAGGATGATAATGGCAACATCACTAACGAATATATCAGCAGTGACTATCAAAAAGCTGCGAACAGCAAATATTATTCCGGCAGCCGTATACCTGATTTATATGGTAGTATCAATACCGATTTCTCTTACAAGAATTTCGATTTGTCAATATTGGGTACATATTCTATAGGAGGTAAAGTTTATGATTCATTATACGCTGGTTCTATGGAAGTTATGTATGCAGGCAATACATGGAACAAACATGCTTTGAGACGTTGGCAACAACCTGGTGACATCACAGATGTACCTCGTATTCAAATTGGAGGTTCCTACACAGCTTCAGACCGTTTTTTAGTTGATGCTTCATACTTTGCTATCAAAAATATCACTTTGGGCTACACTATTCCCAAACAATGGCTAAAGAAGGCCGGGCTAGAGTCTGTCCGCATATTCGGATCGGTAGATAATCTCGCTTTATTTTCTCATTTGGACGGTATGGACCCACAGTATAACTTCAAGGGCGAAACAGACTATTCTTATGCTCCCAACAAGACTTATTCAGTAGGTTTTGAAATTAATTTCTAACAATTTAAAAGAATACAGGAAAGTATGAAAAAAATATTTAAATACATATTTGCCGGGATGGCTGCAATGTCTGTGGTAGCTTGCAGTGAGGATGCTTTGGAAACCAGTCCTTCATCTTCTGTTTCTGGCAACGAATTATTAGGAACAGCAACTAATGCATTAGTATCATTGAATGGTGTATATCGAGCAATGTATACAGCAGGGGTTTCAAACAGCTCTAACACTCATCAATGTTTCGGTATCACAGCTTATAATCTGGTGGCAGATGTTATGGGTGAAGATTGCATTATGAACGGACAAGGTAGCGGCTGGTTTTGGTATGATTGCGTTTACAATGTAAAATCAAGATATACCTCTACCGGATGGCGTTCTTATGATATGTGGAATGGCTATTACACTTGGATTTCTAATGTCAATTACATTTTGGCAGAAGAGGAAACCATGTCTGGAAGTGAAACCGAAAAGAATTATGTGCTTGGACAAGCCTACGCTGTACGTGCTTACAGTTATTTTATGCTGGCGCAAATGTTTTCTCGCACTTATAAAGGACATGAAAGCGAACCTTGTGTACCACTCTATACAGAACCGACTGATATTGCAACAGAAGGTAAAGGGCGCGCAACGGTTGAAGAAGTATATCAACAAATCACTTCGGATCTTGACAAAGCAATTACCATGCTAGGCAACTCAGGTAAAAGAAAACATATCAGCCATATCAATGAGGCTGTTGCCTCAGGTATAAAGGCTCGTGTCGCTTTAGTGATGGAAGACTGGCAGACCGCTTTGGATGCCGCGAATGCCGCAATAAGCAAAAGTGGGTGTAGTATCGGCACTGGAACTGCGGTAACCGGTGGAATGAATGATGCTACTGCCAATAATGTGATGTGGGCGGCCGAAATCATAGCCGACCAGTCCGGAATGTATGCAGGTTTCTTTACACACATGGATGCGGATCAAGGGAAATATGGAGCTAGTGCTCGAAAACAGATAAACAAACTGCTTTATGCAAAGCTAGGCACAAATGATGTCCGCAAAAAATGGTGGAATCCACAAGACGAGAATAATGAAAAGAATGGTTACCAACAAGAAAAATTCAAGTTTAAAGATTATGCGAAATGGACGGGTGACTATATTTTTATGCGTATTGAGGAAATGTTCTTAACCGCAGCAGAAGCATCTTGTCGTTTAAATGATGACAAAGGCGCACGACTGATGTTGAACAGTTTAATGCAAAAACGTGATGAGGATTACACTTGCAAAAAAACAGGAACGGCATTAGGTAAGCTCACCTCGGATGAAACCGGTTCTTTACTTGAAGAAATTATAATTCAACGCCGTATTGAACTTTGGGGAGAATTTGGACGTATCTATGATATACGTCGTCTGAAACAAGGATTCAGACGTACTGCAGACATGGGCTGGCCATCCAGTGCTTTAATTGCTGGTACAGATACGGAAGATCCTGAGTCGTATGCATGGGTATTAACTATTCCTCAAACGGAATTTGATGGTAATCCGAACATGGATCCTAGCAAAGATCAGAATCCGATAGGTGATCATAAATAGTATTAATCTGTAAGCAAGTAAATTATGAAAGTAAATAAATATATAATCGGCATGTTTGTTGCCACTGCAACTTTTTTTGTATCGTGCAACACCGACAATGAAGGAGATATATACAATAGCACAACAATGGGGGTGACATTCGCCACAGGTACACAATCGGTTTCCTTTCCTTCCACAGGATATGAGGGTTTTGATGTGGAAGTCTTACGCGCGAAATCTTCGGAAGCTACTACAATTAATTTATCAGCAACATTAGTTGTCGGTGATAAAGAGCAGGAACTCCCTGCCTCCATTACCGTACCTTCCTCGGTTTCATTCGCAGCAGGGGAATTTAAGACCAATATTCATGTTACAGTTGGAGATATAACTCCTGGACAGAATTATAAAGTCAAGATATCTTTGCCGGAGGAAATGGTTACGATAGACCAGACTTCGGATAAAGTCATAACTGTTTATAGGGATTATACTTTTTCTTCATTAGGAACTGGAACATTTAAATCTGCGGCTATGGCAGAGGAAGGGGAAGATTTTACAACTTGGGAAGTAGAAGTTCAAAAAGCAGACCAGATATCATGGTATAAAGCTATGAACTTATATGAAAAAGGATATAACATTGTCTTCAAAGTTAATGAAGCCAATGAGGTCACTGTAGAATCTCAGCCGGCATGGAAGCACGCATCCTATGGAGAAGTTTTTGTTTCAGGAAAAGGTGCTTTGGAAGACGGAGTTATTACTGTGAAGCTGTCGCATGATGTACCCAATGTTGGTGGTTTTGGTGAATTTAAAGAAATACTTTACCTACCTGCTAAATAATTTAGATTTAAGATATGAGGAAAAGATGAAGCTTTCTCCTTAATTATCCAATAGATTATTACCCAAGTATACAAAATTAATGTATACTTGGGTAAATCTATATAGTAAATCGGTCTTTGGAAATTATCGATAAACATCTGTTAACTCAAATTCGATTACTATATAAATGTGCCTGTAAAGACATATATGTTAAATATTTAGTTACATATTTGGAAGGAACACAACAAACCACCATCAATCCTTATGAACTGATTGTAATTCCTGACGGGAAGTCAAATTCTGATTACACACGGAATCTTCCATCAGTTTTTTAATGTTCTTCCCAGCCAAAACTCAAAAAAACGATCATAGACCGGATATAGCATATTATGCCGTCAAACAGTTGATATATTTCAGATATAACATTTTTATTAATGTACTTCCCGCTTTTCTGGAAATGGTGTGTAACAAATTTTGTATATTCTTTCAGTCTGATAGATTGTTGATCCAAAATCATAGTACTTTGATAAAAAGCCGGAAGACTTATAAAAATTTCTCCCGTCATATGACATTGTGAACCTAAATATATAAAATGGGCATTGTACAATGTTATATATCGATGTTCAAAATGGCTTTAACGTTCTTTCTCGAATCGGATCTTGAGCAATAACTTGAAATTAGTCAATCGCCACTAGGCAGATTTTGTCTGCTTTTCCTAGATAGCTAAGTATTTCGTCCAAAGTAACAGACGTTTTTTGCTCTCTCCCATTTCTAAATTCCAATTTGGATCTCCTCTTTCATTATTTCATGCATTTTTTTCAAAAAGATTATAATCTTATTACAATACAATTATCATAATGAGATTTATCGCAATTAGACTTTTTTATCGTATAAAGTAATTCTGAGGTAGAACAAAAGTAGAAAAAAGGTTATCATAACTTTGTTTAAAGTAATTCCCGCAGAGTTAATAAATAGAATCGACAAATTTTAATCTTTTGATTATAAACACTTTATATATTTTGTTAGTTCCGCAAAGACTTTGGTAGTTTCCTTTATCGGGATGGCTACACAAGAAGTGCCAGTTAAAGCAAACTTGAATATTGTATTAAAGTCTGATACAGAACAGCTTGAAGAGGTAATGGTGGTGGCTTATGGTACAGCGAAAAAATCTGCATTTACAGGTTCGGCTGCTACTATAAAAAATGAAAAAATAGCGACGAGACAAACTTCAAATGTGACAAATGCTTTGGCGGGTCAAGTAGCCGGAGTACAAACTACGAGTAATAATGGTCAGCCGGGCAAAGATGCTGAAGTGCGTATTCGTGGTATTGGATCTATATCGGCTAGTAACAAGCCTTTGTATGTGGTAGATGGAGTTCCGTATGATGGTGAAATTTCTGCTATCAGCACTTCTGATATAGAATCGATGACAGTGTTGAAAGATGCTGCTTCTAACGCTCTGTATGGTGCACGTGGTGCCAATGGTGTAATTTTG
>ERZ780141.1678-NODE-1678-length-12410-cov-3.837718_pt1 | contig 12410 bp, 9 predicted proteins | sample MGYA00433080_ERZ780141 | MGnify/ENA primary metagenome ERZ780141 (study PRJEB29588, sample SAMEA2154047) | human gut metagenome | biome: human gut; feature: human-associated habitat; material: faeces | place: Denmark | collected 2008/2010 ... | reverse complement strand
CATATTGCATCTGCAGTTTTCATGCTGCAAATTTAACACTTTTCGAAAAATCCATGCACCGGAAATTCTGCTTGAGCCCAATAATACTATCTTTGCAGTCCTTTTCGCCTTTTGGTGGAAAGGAAAAATATTTGTAAAAAGAAGATTGTAATTTAGATATTGGAGATACGATTTCGACATATTTTATTTGTTGTGATAATCTTGCTGTGTGGAATCAAAGCCGTAGGTCAAGAGATTAGCGACTCGTTGAAAATACATTTTCAACAGAGCAAATCATTGTTTAACGAATCTGTGGCAGGCAACTCTATGTTTTATGGATCCTTGGCAGATTTGTTGGAAATGGCAAAACGCAAAGATATAGAAATCGTGAGCGTCAAGATTTATGGCGCGGCTTCTCCGGAGGGAGGAATCGATTACAATAAAGGCTTGTCGAAAAGGCGTGCTGACCGCATCGCTTCTTACATTTCTGAAATTGGAGATGGAAGGATTTTTCCGGAGGTAGTTGCCGTGGGACGGGATTGGAGTGGCTTGTACGCTCTTGCCGTGGACGATTGTGAATTGCCATCGCGCGAAGCGACATTGGATTTGCTTTGTCGTCTTGCTATGCCAAATGACAAAGAGTCTGAAGACAGGATGTTCGCCCAGTTGAAGGTGCTTGATGGAGGCAAGCCTTATAGATATATGTATGGTCGTCTTTTCCCGGAGTTGAGAAAAGCTGGCGTGAAGGTAGTGGCTGTGTATCGCGTCGACGATTTGGTGTCCGACAGTAGGGCGTTGCTTGAAGCCACATTTGTAGAGCCTGCGGAAATCCGCATTACAACCGGAGTGAATGTAATGCCGGAGGCGCAAAAAAAGCCGTGGTATGCAGGGGTAAAGACCAATATGCTCTATGATGCATTGCTTGTGCCCAACGGCGGCTTGGAGATATATCTTGGCAAGAACTGGAGCATTGACGCATATTGGATGTATGCATGGTGGAAAAGCGACCGCGTGCATAATTATTGGCGCACTTATGGCGGTGATGTGGAATTGAGAAAGTGGTTGGGCTCAGCTGCCAGGAGGAAGCCTCTGACCGGTCACCACATTGGGGCGTATGCGCAGATTGTGACCTATGACTTTGAACTTGGCGGACGCGGATATCTTGCCGACCGTTGGAGTTATGCGGCTGGCATGTCATACGGATATTCGCTTCCAGTGGCAAAGCGGCTGAATATAGATTTTTCTATCGGGCTTGGCTATATGGGTGGAGAATATAAGGAATATTTGCCACAGGACGGCCATTACGTTTGGCAATCCACCAAACGCAGACATTGGATTGGCCCGACAAAAGCGGAGATTTCGCTTGTATGGCTGATTGGAAGAGGAAACACTAACAAGACCAAGTGACGGATATGAAGAGACTGATTGCTACATACGCGTTGTTGATGGTGTTGTCGATGATAGTTGTGTCGTGCGAGCATAAAGAGTTATGCTACAGCCATCCACATTCCGCCAAGGTGTCGGTGGAGTTTGAGTGGAGTCAGATGCCGGCGGCTTATTCTCCCGGCGGTATGCGGGTGATATTCTATCTTCGGAATGGAGGAGAGGAGATTGTTCGCGATTTTGTTGGAAAAAAAGGTGGCTGCGTAGAAATTCCTTCAGGGGTTTACGATGTTGTGTGCTTCAACAACGACACGCAGAGGGTGAAATACAACGGAGCCGACGGCTTTTCGTCGATAGCCGCAACGACAGGTGTCGCGCAGGTTGGCGACGTCAAGGCTTTCCGCACGCCCGACTATTTGTGTGGAGGACGCATGGTTGCTGTGAAAGTGGAAGTAAAGATTGGCTGCGAGCAGATAATAGTGCTTCCGGTGGCACCTATGGTGTGTTACTACACATACACGGTGCGCGGCGTGAAAAATCTGCAAAGCTTTTCGGAGTGTGTGGCTATCCAGCGGGCGATGTGCAGCGAGTATTCTGTTGGCGGCGACAATGAAATCCAAGAGTCGAAAGCAGACATCTGTTTTGCTATGGAGAGAAACGATGATGTGATTACAGGTTGGTGCTACACCTTTGGAGCTGCTGATTGCGATGTGTATAAAACAATACTATATATACGCACAGCCAGCGGTAAAATGGTGAAAGGTGAATATGATGTCACTCAACAGATAAATAGTCAAAAGGGACATCTGAAAAATGTAGACATTGTGATTGACACAGATTTGGATCTCGACAAACATGGTGGCAGCAGTCCCGGATTTGATCCGAGTGTTGACGAGTGGGAAGATATAGAATCAGACATAATATTATAGATTAATTAATCATAGATCATTTAAAAATTTAAGAAAAATGAAAATTGGAAAAATTTTAGCAATGGCAGCGGTTGCAACAGTGTTTGCAAGTTGCTCGAATGAGGAGGAATTGGCTAATGTAGGTAAGTCGGAGTCCAATGCAATCCGCTTTGCCGGAATCTCAGGATTGTCAGACACCCGTACCACACCGATTGGCACACATAACCTTACCTCAACCAACTTCGATGTGATGGCTTTTATGAGCAGCGACAATGCGTTGTTTATGGGAGGAAAACACGTGTCTGGAGCTTCAGACCATGGCGTTAAGATTGTGTACAACACATCGGCGTGGGATTATGACGACCCGGACAAGGTGGCATATTGGCCAACTTCTGGAGATGTTGATTTCTATGCTGTAAGTCCAGCTATCACGGATGATCTTGTTCTTCAGGGTTTTGCCTATGACATGACATCGGCTGCAAAGACAATAAGTTATACAACTGTTGATGAGTACAACTCTAAGGGAACAAACCATGATGTTATGTATGCTGTGACCAAAGGCCGCAATAAAGAAAACAATGGAACAATGCCTGTGCAGATGAACTTCAAGCACATCTTGTCGCAGGTGGTGTTCAAGGCAAAAACCACGTCAAGCATTCTTGAGGTTGATGTCGAAAATGTAAAGATTCACAACTTTGTCCATAGCGGCACGTTTACGCTTCCTGCGGGAGAGCCTGCGATGAGCGATTGGAAACTTTCTCCAGCTGCTAAGGGGGCATATACCGTAAAACTCAATGCGGCTAACGTTAAGACCAAAAACGCTGTTGTCAATCTTTCTGATATGAATAGTCCGCTGATGCTGATCCCTCAGAAGTTGACCAAGTGGAGCACTTATTCAGCGGGTACGGCTGTGTCAATACCTGAGGCAGACAACGCAATAGAGAGCTATTTGGAGATTTCTATGAAATTGAAGCAAAACGATTCATATCTTATCGGCTCGGCTACTGAATATAAGACGGTATATGTTCCATTCGACAATGCCACAGGATGGGAACCGGGCAAGCGTTACATCTACACCCTTATTTTCGGAGGTGGTTATGACGACCATGGTGAGCCGATTCTTTCGCCAATCACGTTTGATGCTGCAACAGTGGATTGGGCAGATGCCAACGCTGGTGCTGATGTTAATGTTAATTTCTAACAAACGCAGAAGACGGTCAATAAAAAAGGGGCTGTGTCGTAATTAAGATTTACGGCGCAGCCCTTTTTTCATACTCTGAACGCGAGTTTGGGATAAGAGGTGTTTGAAAAAATGGTGAAGAAAAAGGAAATCGGTGACTGAAATAGTCGCCGATTTGTTTGGTGAATTCATTGATTTTTAGTAATTTAATGGCATAAAAGAAACTGATGCTCAGTTCAAGCTTTTGGGGTGAATATGAGAAGTCTGCAATATGGTTTAAAAATAGCGACGGCAACTGGACTACCAGCTGCCGTCGCTATTTTAATATGTCGTAGACAATTATTTAATCAGATATTGAGAACTGATTGACTCGTATTTGTGTACGCGACGGATTGTGTCGGCAAACAATGGGGCGATTGACAATGTGGTCACTTTCTTGCTGTTTCCTTTATAAGGGATGCTGTTGGAGAAGATGATTTCGGTCAATGCGCATTCGTCAACGCGTTCTGAAGCGGGGTCGCTCATGATGGCGTGAGAGGCGAGAGCACGTACTGATTTCGCGCCTTTTTCTTTCATGAGGTTGGCTGCTTTGGTGATGGTTCCGGCCGTATCGACCATATCGTCGATGATGATTACGTCTTTGTCTTCAACTTCACCGATTACTGTCATGTTCTCAACGACGTTTGCTTTGGCTCTTTGCTTGTGGCAGAGCACCAATGGCACGTTGAGATATTTTGCGTAGCTGTTTGCGCGTTTCGCGCCTCCGACGTCAGGTGTTGCAATAACCAAATCCTTGAGATTGAGGGATTCGATATATGGGATAAACACCGATGAAGCGTAGAGGTGGTCGACTGGCACGTTGAAGAAGCCTTGAATTTGGTCTGCGTGCAGGTCCATCGTAATCAAACGGTCGATTCCGGCGGTGCTGAGCAGGTCGGCAACGAGTTTTGCTGCGATTGACACGCGAGGCTTGTCCTTGCGGTCTTGACGAGCCCATCCGAAGTATGGGATTACGGCGATAACCGACTTTGCCGACGCGCGCTTTGCTGCGTCAATCATGAGCAGAAGCTCCATCAAATTGTCGGTGTTGGGGAATGTGGACTGAACCAAGAAAACTTCGCAACCACGGATTGATTCTTCGAATGATACTTCGAATTCACCATCGGCAAATCGCTGGATGTTCATTTTTCCAAGTTCAACACCAAGTTCTGCGCAGATGGCCTCAGCCAGATAATGCGATTTTGTTCCTGAGAAAATTTTGTAAGGTGGCAAGTTTGTATTCATAACTATTGTTGCTGAATTTTGATGCAAAAGTACTACTTTTTATTTATCCCGACCGCCCTTTATGGAAGATTTTTTCTTCGGAGAGGCATTTTGTCGTGTAAGTTTGATTTTCCACATGGCGGCGCTGTTTGCAGCGACAGCTGTTTGGAATGGAGCGTCGGGCGACAGCGTTTTTTTCTGACGCTTGCCGCTGATAATTTCTGTTGCGACATAAGTGCCTTTCTCTAAGTGAAGTATGTCGAATGCGTGCTGTGGAATTGCGATTTGGCAGTTGGCTTCGGCTCCGAAATTGGCTACAATAACGATTACCTCGTCTCCGTCTTTGCGCAGATATGCGTATTGGCGGTGGGGGTCGAGGGTCGGGCTGTTGTAATTCACATACATTACGTCGAAAAACTGTCCGCGGCTGATTGCCGGCTCGTTTTTGGCAGCGTTGAGCACTTTCTTGTACGTGTCGCGTAGTCGCACTTCCTCATTGGAGAGCAGTTCGTTGTTGCATTTGCCTCCGTTCATCCAACGGCGCAGCGATGGCACGCTCCAATAGTCAAAGATGGTTGTGCGTCCGTCGAACCCGCTGAAGCCTTCGGCGTCTTCCGCTTTTTCTCCCAGTTCCTGTCCGGCATACACCATCATTGGTCCGGTCGACAGGGTTGCGCTGACCACCAATGCCGGTATCGCCAGCTGGGCGTTTCCTGCAAACTCGTGTGATGCGATGCGCTGCTCGTCATGGTTCTCGAGAAAGTTGAGCATATGGTTGCCTATGCCGTCTACTGTTTGCCAACATTGCGTGATCTGTGCGGCAGACACGTTGCTGCACATAATGCCGCGCAGACGGTCATATAGGTTTACTTTGTCGTATAGGTAGTCGAAACCACCACGGTATATGTAGTCGCGGTATATGCTCACGTCGTAAAGTTCGGCGATGAATTTGACATCGGGATATTTTTCTTTTACAGCTTTGATAGCCCATTCCCAAAACTCTACAGGCACCATGTGCGCCATGTCGCACCGGAAGCCGTCTACGCCTTTTCCTGCCCAGAACCGAAGGATGTTGAGCATCTTCAGCCAAGTGTCTGGAGTAGGAGAGAAATGGCGTGAGCCGTCGCCGTAGTCGACGCCGTAGTTTAATTTTACAGTCTCATACCAGTCATATTGTCCGGGGAACGCGTTGAAACAATCGTTTCCCGATGCTTTTGCAGGAAATTCTACGTATGCCGACTTTCCTTCGCCCAAGTCGATTGACGGGGCGAATTTCTGTTGCGGGATGTAGTAAAAGTTGTTGTTGGGGCTGAAAAACTTTGTAGTGTCGTCGTCGGCACTGAAGTCTTTCACGCCAGCCGGGGCCGCATCTGAATGGTATTGGCGAGCCACGTGGTTTGGCACGAAGTCGATTATCACTTTAAGGCCGGCTTTGTGAGTGCGGTCCACGAGTGCCTCAAATTCCTTCATTCTGTCGGGTACGCTCACGGCCAAATCCGGGTCAATGTCGTAATAATCCTTTATGGCATATGGCGAACCGGCGCGGCCTTTGACGATATATGGATTGTCAGGACGTATGCCGAATCGCGAATAGTCGGTCTTGGTGGCATGTTCAATAATGCCTGTATACCACACATGCGTTGAGCCAAGACTGCGTATGGATTCCAGCACGTGGCTTGTGATGTCGTTCATCTTTCCGCAACCGTTTTGCTCGATAGTGCCGTTAGGCACGCAGTATTTGTTGTTGTTTGTGAACAGCCTTGTCAGAATCTGGTAAATTATAAGTTTGTCGTTCATTGGTCTTATAGTTGTTTGTCTGCCGAGATGCAGCTTATCTTTTACAAATATACGAAATAATGTTGGATTTTCTCATTTTCCTTTGAACCGTTCATATACGCGAGTCACTTCTTTGACATATTCCACGGTTTGGCGACCGCGGAAATATCCGTAGCGGCATACGGGGTCGTTATAGTATTCAGGGTTTGATTTCATCATCAGTGCCTCGCTTACGTTGTCGTGCCACAATGCAGGGTTTTTTCCATGCTTGCGGGCAAGCGCTATAGCGTCGTAGATGTGGGCTATTCCAGAGTTGTATGCGGCAAGGATAAACTTTATTCGCTCGTCGCGGTCTTTGACGTAGGACGAGAGAATGCGGTTGAGGTCGGCAATATATCGTGAGGCGGCATATACGCTGTTGTCTGGGTCGGTGATTGAGCCATTGTGCCGCCCGTAGTGGGCTGCTGTGCGGGGCATCAGTTGCATCAGTCCGCGAGCGCCTGCCCAGGATGTGGCGTTCGGGTCGAAATGCGACTCAACATAGCCCTGTGCGGCAAGCAGACGCCAGTCCCAACCGATTGTCTTGGCGTATGTCTTGAAAAGATTGTCGTATGTGGAAATTTCTCCGCGTCGCAGGTTTCGAATGTCTAAATCTCTGGAACGGCGGAGTTTGCTCTGCTCGAAATAGTGTTTGTAGAGTTCTTTTTCCGACTGTGTTACTTCGGGCATCTTTGCCCATCGGTCGATGGCTTCAGCAAGCCATTTGTCGTCTTCTCGCACAGCCCATGCCGATTTTTGCGGGAAGCTGACGGCAATACCTATGTCGATGTTGTCATAGTATGTGTGGTTGAGTTTGGCGATGTCGCTGTCGACCACTGTCAGTGGTATTTCTCCTTCTGCCACCATTTCAATCATATCCTCTGAAGTCAAGGTGTCTTTTCTTATCGCCTCAATCTTTATGCCGCCGCCGAGCTCGTTGTTAAGGTTGCGCATGCGAGACTCGTACTTTGAGCCTTTTTCAACCACGACTGTCTTGCCCACGAGTTGGGTGACGTCTGTGATGCGAGGTTTGTTGTTGCCAGCGGGTTGTATCAGCACCTGGTGGTTGATGTTTTCAATGCCGCAGTGTCGCACTCGCTTCTTGAATTCAGCGGTCATGGGAATGTTGTAGGCAATGATGTCTATTTTTGCAGAGTCAAGCAAAGAGAGAAGGGCAGCCATGTTGCGCACAGTCTTGAATTGGATATGCACATGGTTGTCCTTCGCAAATTTTTGTATAAGATCATAGTGGTAACCCATAGGGTCGCCACGATAGATGAAATATGAGGTAGGACTGTAGAGTGTGCCCACAACGATTGTGTCGTGCAGACGCATTTCCAACGAATCGGCCGCTTCTCCTTGTGTCCCGCCTTTGCCGCCGCATCCCGTTGCCAGAAAGCCGCACCACAGCGCGGTAATCAGGCATATAAGATGGACGAGGCGTTTCATCTCACAGCAGAATTAGTATTCAAACACACCGTGCTCCGACTTGATTGTAAGACGGTTTGCAGGAGCGTCGTCCACGCGGCCGACAATGCGAGCGTCTATGTTGAATGATTTGGCGACATCGATAACCGCCTGTGCGTCTTCCGGTGCTACATAAACTTCCATACGGTGGCCCATATTGAACACTTTGTACATTTCTTTCCAATCGGTGCCCGATTGTTCCTGAATTATGCGGAACAATGGAGGAACAGGGAATAGATTGTCCTTGACAACGTGTTTGTTTTCAACAAAGTGCATCACTTTGGTCTGCGCTCCGCCGCTGCAGTGCACCATGCCGTGGATGCGAGGTCGCATAAGGTCGAGCAGCTTTTTAATGACAGGCGCATAGGTTCTGGTTGGCGACAACACGAGTTTGCCGGCGGTCAAGCCTGTTTCAGGCACTTCGTCTGTTAGCTTCAGACCACCAGAATATATTAGTTCGTCGGGAACATTTTTGTCGAATGTTTCCGGATATTTCTCAGCGATGTATTTAGCAAACACGTCGTGGCGGGCAGATGTCAGTCCGTTGCTGCCCATGCCGCCGTTGTATTCGTGCTCATATGAGGCTTTGCCAAATGACGCCATACCTACAATTACGTCACCTCCGGCAATATTGGCGTTGTTTATCACATCATCGCGGCGCATACGGCATGTGACGGTGCTGTCTACAATGATGGTGCGCACAAGGTCGCCCACATCGGCGGTCTCGCCACCAGTGCTGTAGATTCCCACACCGAGTTCGCGCAGTTCGGAGAGCAGTTCCTCAGTGCCGTTGATGATTGCGGCAATCACTTCGCCGGGGATAAGCAGTTTGTTGCGGCCTATTGTCGACGACAACAGGATGTTGTCGGTGGCGCCGACACAGAGCAGGTCGTCGATATTCATTATAAGAGCATCTTGCGCGATGCCTTTCCAAACACCGAGGTCGCCAGTTTCTTTCCAATAAGCGTAGGCGAGCGACGACTTTGTGCCTGCACCGTCGGCGTGCATAATGTTGCAGTAGTCTTTGTCTCCGCAGAGAATGTCGGGAATTATTTTGCAGAATGCTTTAGGAAACAGTCCCTTGTCGACATTCTTAATGGCGTTGTGTACATCTTCTTTTGATGCAGAAACACCGCGGAGGTCATATCTTTGATTGCTCATTTATATTTGAAATTTATATGTTAGATTACAAAATTGATGTATATTAAAACAGCAGGGACAACGAACAGCAGGCTGTCTATGCGGTCAAGTATGCCGCCATGCCCCGGCAACAGATGTCCGGAATCTTTTACTCCTGCGGTGCGCTTCACCATAGATTCTGCAAGGTCGCCCCACGTGGAGAATGCGGAAACAACGATGGCCAGCCCTACCCATCGGATGACGTCAAATTCAGAGAAATAGGCAGGAAAGTAAGTGCCTATAATCACAGCCGCCACAATGGTGAAAAACAAACCGCCCCAAAATCCTTCCCACGATTTCTTTGGCGAGATGCGCTCAAACAGACGGTGGCGTCCAATCAACGATCCGACACAGAAGGCTCCAGTGTCGTTCATCCAGATGAAAATTAGGCAGGCGAGCAGTGTTGTGTGCCCGTTGGCTTCAAGATACAGTTTGCTGAGCAATGACAATGGAAAGACGACAAGAAACATGGCCATATATGACGCACTTAGTTGGCGGATGGCATTGCGGCGCTTGTCGTAGAGCTGCATTATGCCGCGCAGAAGCATGTATCCGATGCCGGCCCATAGTGGATTGATTACAGAAACATCGGGGAAATAGTGTGAAAAAGACAGAATAAAAAAAGCCATCCCGCCCAAGATGTCGATAACAGTTGTGGCGACAGACGGCTTCTCGTCTTTTGTGCATAGTTTCAGCATCTCGGCAATGCCTAAAGCTGCTATTATACTGAATATGGACAGGAACGCATATGGACCGCATAGTGTGGCGATAAGAATCAGCGCAATATATACGAGTCCGGTTGCAGTGCGTATAAGTATTTTTTTCATTTCTATGTCGTTAAGTCGGTCTATGTCGCAGCGTTGTAGGCGGCGTATGAATTCTTTTGCAAAAGTAAGATTTTTCGTGTGATATAGGAAATATTTATTCTATTATTTGCACAGGCGATGGCGTTGTATGCAAAAAATGGTCCGATTGCCGGAATTGACAATCGGACCATAGGTTGCAAGCCTTGAGTTAATGAGAAAATATATTATTTTCCTTGTTGTTCGTAAACCAAAGTCTTTGGAGGTAGGTCGCAAACCTCAGCAGGACCAAAGTATTGGATAGGACCTGGGTAGACGTAGCTTGTCTCCTTTGCCCATTTTTCGCGGCTTTCAGCAAATTTCTTGAACGGACCACCGTCAAGTTTAACGAGAGCCTTTTGGATAACCGGCTTCATTTCGCCGTTACGACGCTCCATGTTCATCATCATAGTGATAGGAATACCGCCTGCAATCCATTGAACAGAAGGCTTCGTCAAGTTGCGTATTGACGACATATAGCCAGTCACACCAGCCTTGATGAGTTGAGAAGCGTTGAAACCGAGGGCGTAGCAGTAGTCTGCATCAAAGTTTGTCGGGTCAGCGCAACGTCCTTCATATCCGAAGAAGTGGTGGAGGGCAGAGAATTTGCCGTCGTAAGCGTTGGCGGCTTTCATTTCAGCCAAACGGTTGCCTACCATTTCGCTGAGCAATTTTTCTGTCTCGATGAGCGAAACCTGAACGTTTCCGTGAGGGTCGCGGTCGAGAGAAAGTTGACGAGCCACGCCTTCTGGAAGGCTGGCGTAGATTGTAGCGTTGTCTTTAGTGAGGTTGTCGATGATGAACTGACGTTGTTTGTCTTTTGCAACAGCTGCAAACTCAGCACCCTTGACAGCGAGCAAGTCGTTCAATTCGGCGATAAGAGCTTTCATTGCCGGGATAAACTCGATAAGACCCTCTGGAATAAGAACTGTGCCGAAGTTGTTGCCGTCTTTAGCACGTGCGGCAACGATGTCAGCGATGTAGTTTACAACATCGTTGAGAGTCATATTTTTTGCCTCGACTTCTTCAGAAACGATACATACGTTAGGCTGAACTTGAAGTGCGCATTCCAATGCGATGTGAGATGCGGAGCGACCCATCAATTTGATGAAGTGCCAATATTTTTTTGCAGAGTTGCAGTCACGCTGGATGTTGCCGATAACCTCAGAGTAAACTTTGCAAGCTGTGTCAAATCCGAAAGAAACCTCAATGACGTCGTTCTTCAAGTCGCCGTCGATGGTTTTCGGGCATCCGATAACCTGTACGCCTGCACCGATTTGCTTGTAGTATTCAGCAAGGACAGCGGCATTTGTGTTGGAATCATCACCACCGATGATTACCAATGCTTTGATGTTTAATTCTTTGAGTATTTCAAGACCTTTGTCGAACTGCTCTTTCTTTTCCAATTTGGTACGACCGGACCCGATGATGTCGAAACCACCAGTGTTGCGATAGTCGTCGATTACATTAGCTGTCAATTCAACATATTTATGGTCAACAAGACCGCCCGGACCGAGAAGGAAACCGTAAAGACGGCTGTCTTTGTTGATGGATTTCAAACCGTCAAACAAACCGCTGATTACGTTGTGTCCGCCAGGAGCCTGACCGCCTGAGAGGATAACACCGACGTTGATTGGCTCTTTTACCTTGTTTTTTGCAGAAGAGTCAACATCGAATTTCAAAACAGGAAGACCGTATGTTTGAGGAAATAATTCCTTGATTTCGGCTTGGTTGGCTACTGACTGTGTAGGTTCTCCCTCAATCACCTTAACAGCGCCGCAAAGAGCCTGTGGCAATTTTGGCTTGTAGGCTGCGCGCGCAATCTGTAATGGGCTTTTCTTTGTCATAATAAGTATGTAGTTAAACTTTATTGTTATTTTTTGCAAAGGTAAGAATTTTCTTTGGAAAAAGTGGACAAAAAATGTTACTACAATAGCAAATTTTTACTAAATGGGCATTGAACGGTATGGTTTGACAGGCGCATAGGCAAAAATGTTGTAACTTTGCATTTTAAATATTCAGAATAAATGCAGAAAGAACAATATGTCCCGACAGGGAAAGGGCTTATAGCGTTGAGCCCGTTGATGGTTTTCTTGATGATGTATGTCGGGCTGTCGATATTTGTGGGCGATTTTTACACGGTGCCGTTGTCGGTGGCTTTTGTTTTGTCGTCTGTATGGGGCGTCGCCACAACCGCCCGGTTGCCGTTGTCGGAACGGTTGAAGGTGTTTTCCAGAGGCGCGGCCAACAGTGATGTAATATATATGGTATGGATATTTATCCTTGCCGGAGCGTTTGCCATGCTGGCACAAAAGGTTGGTGCCACAGAGGCAACGGTTAATTTGACGCTTAGCGTGTTGCCGGCGGGATATTTGATGCCTGGGCTCTTTTTGG
>ERZ780141.1674-NODE-1674-length-12423-cov-5.540184_pt1 | contig 12423 bp, 6 predicted proteins | sample MGYA00433080_ERZ780141 | MGnify/ENA primary metagenome ERZ780141 (study PRJEB29588, sample SAMEA2154047) | human gut metagenome | biome: human gut; feature: human-associated habitat; material: faeces | place: Denmark | collected 2008/2010 ... | reverse complement strand
TAGTCTCTATGTCTATCTTTTTGAATTGAATTTGCGCAACTTATTATACGTTATCCTGCTTTTTTTGTTGGCACGAAAAACTTTAAACAGATTATCATTATACAATGAGCATTTAAATTTTTAAACACAAAAAAACTGATTGACTTCCGCAAGTTCAATCAGCATTTTCATTCTATATATTGTTCCAACATAATTTATGTTGGTGCCGCGGACCGGAATCGAACCGGTACGGGTATCACTACCCGAGGGATTTTAAGTCCCTTGCGTCTGCCAGTTCCGCCACCGCGGCAGACATAACTACTTAACACCTTTTAAGAAATAAAAATGGAGGCGACACCCAGAATCGAACTGGGGATAAAGGTTTTGCAGACCTCTGCCTTACCGCTTGGCTATGTCGCCTTAAAAGGTGGAGCGGAAAACGAGATTCGAACTCGCGACCCCCTCCTTGGCAAGGAGGTGCTCTACCACTGAGCTATTTCCGCAATATGGTGCCTCAGCACAGAATCGAACTGTGGACACAAGGATTTTCAGTCCTTTGCTCTACCAACTGAGCTACCGAGGCATGATTGGCGACCCGGATGGGACTCGAACCCACGACCTCCGCCGTGACAGGGCGGCATTCTAACCAACTGAACCACCGGGCCAATCAACTACGAATTACATTATACAGGCTTAAACCTATTTTGTCAACATCTTTTTATACTTTTTTTTAATCTTCCAATGCAGCCATCAGTTTTTCCTCTATATGCACCTGCAAAGCCTGCAGCTTATCCTCCGCCGGCACGTTGCCAAGCACGTCAAAAGCGTCTGTGGTCAAGGGCAGATGATTCTTGCGCATTTCCGCAAACAGCTCATCACGGAAAATATTATAGGAAAAGTATATCTGATTGCCATGCTTAAAATCAGTATAATCCAAAAAGATAAAGGAACCATTGATATAAGGCAAGGGATTATCGGGCGTAATATACAGCTCATAATCGCCTACCTGAGCAGGCAGCGTACGCCAATAGTCCCACTGCTCAAAATGCAGCGCTTTCGCTTCATACGGCAGCGTATGCACGGTTTTCTTATCCATGCTGGCCAGAATATCCGGCAAACTCTTGCGCATCATGTCAGCAAAATGCTCGCGGTCACGACAAAAGAAACGCACGTCGCGGAACGTATGCAGGCCAACGGTTTTTACCGGCACATAGTCAAATGTTTCTTTTGTATAAGTCAAATCAAGACGGCAGTGCGATGCTTCATGCACATAGGCTGCAATATTCAAAATCTGCCCGTTGATACCGGAGCCCGGCACAAGGGTATAATCACCGATTGCTGCAGGCAGATTGCGCACAAAGTCCCAATCCTTAAGCCCTGTCTCTATTTCTTTTATATCAGGCTGTCCCATCTCAACCTCCGCACTTTTCCAGCAGCTTGCCGATTTTACTGTAAATCCTTACTGCATTGTTATAAAATACATCCTCGTGATAGCATTCGGGAACAACGTGGCTAATCATCCAGATATACAGGGGAATATTTACAAGCGGCCAGTCGCTGCCATACATGATTTTTTCATAATTACCAAGATAATTCAGCCAAGTATGCAGCTGGCGCAAAAAGCCACGCTGTCTTTCGAGCAGCATCAGCGGTTTGGGATTGCCCTCCACCAGACCTGAAAGGTCAATGCATACGTTGGCGTTCTTGCAGGCCACCTCTGCCGCATCAGCAAACCAGGGGCAACCACAGTGCGCTATAACAAAGGTTACATCAGGAAACGCCACTGCCGCTTCATCAACAGTAAGCGGATGCGAATATTTCAAAAGACCGCTGGGCCAGGCTGTATCGCCTGTGTGAATTGCAACTGGCATATTATAGGCACGCGCCAGCTCAAACAGCGGCCAATGCCTTTTATCGTTGACATAGACAGCATTATAACCGGGATAGAGCTTGATGCCCAAACAATGCGGGTCCTTAATAAAGCGTTCAAATTCCTGCGCTGTTTTTTCCGCATTTGCTTCGGTTATAGCCTCGCTGTTTACACCCATGCAGTAACCCATGTTCTGCGGCTGATTGTAATGCGCCTCGTCAAAAGGCGCTGCAAGGTCAATCATGCGCGGTGTGACACCGCCGTATTTCGAAGACGTATAATTAGTGTTGCCCATAGCTACGGAAAAAGCGATATTGTTTTCTTCGCATATTTTCTGCCAGCAGGCCGCTGTATTTTCATAGCCTGCATTGGCTGCAACCTGCACAAAACCATCAACATTGTAATAATGCATATGGGCATCAATAATCTTCATTTGTAACCCCTCTTTATTTTAAAACACGTATCGTTATTCTTCTTCCTCTTTAGGCAGAATGATATTTAATACCATAGCCACGATAAAAACTACAGCTACACAGTTTTCTGCAAAAACATTCTTAATCAAATCAGGGAAAATCTTAAAAATTGCCGGTGTCTGAGTAAAGCCGATACCGATGCTGAGTGCCAAAGAAGCAATCGTTACATTACGGGTGTTGTAGCCGCAGTTGGCAATCATCTGCACGCCGCTGACTACGATAGAACCGAACATCATCAAGGTGCAACCGCCCAAAACAGCCTCCGGCAGAGATGCCAGCAGCACGCCCAGCGCTGGGAACAGACCTGCCATAATCATAATAACAGCGCCTGTCATGATAGCAAAACGGTTAACAACCTTTGTCATAGCAATCAGGCCTACGTTCTGGCTGAAAGAGGTAATAGGCAGGCAGCCGAAAACGGAAGACAAGCTGCTTACCAGACCATCGCAGACAATAGAACCGGAAATTTCTTTTTCTTTAACATCGCGGCGCAGACCGATAGCAGTCATTGCGGAGGTATCACCAATGGTTTCGGTAGCGGAAACCAGGAAAATCAAAAAGAATGCAAAAATTGCATCGGGATGGAATTCCATGGTAAAAGGCATCAGCTGAGGAATAGCAATCAGCTTAACCTCAGCGAGCTTGCTCATGTTTACCATGCCCATAAAATAAGCAACTACATAGCCGACAATCAAACCAAAAAGCACGGAAAGCTGTTTATAGAAGGATTTGGCGAAAATATTGTAGGCAATGCAGCTTACCAAAGTAATCGTACCTACAATAATATAAGGAGCATCACCGAAGTTGGGGTTACCGAAGCCGCCGCCGAAGGAGTTAGCACCTACCGCCAACAGAGAGAAACCGATGGAGGTAACAACGGTAGCAGCAACAATCGGTGGAATCAGACGGCGCCAATATTTTGCTCCCAAACCTAAAAAGCCTTCCAGCAAACCGCCAACCAGCACCGCACCCATAACGCCGCCGTAACCGTATTTAGCACCGATAACACAGGCGATGGATACAAAGGTGAAGCTGATGCCCATAACGATAGGCAAACCGCTGCCGACACGCCAGACAGGATAAAGCTGTATCAGCGTACCGATGCCTGCTACCAGCATTGCCGACTGCACCAGCGCACCGCTCTGCTCTACCGGCATTTTTACCACACCGGCTACAATCAGAATCGGAGCGATATTCGCTACGAACATCGCCAGAATATGCTGCAGGCCGAAGGGAATCGCCTTGCTTACAGAAATTTTTCCGTCTAAGTCGTATATCGGATCAGTATATTGTTTTTCGCTCATTACTCTTCCTCATGTCTGAACACTACTGTGTTGGTTTTGGCATCCATCTTATCAATAATAGCTAAGGAATGCAGGTTGTAGCCGGCTTTGCGCAGCTTGTCGCCGCCCCCCTGGAAGCCTTTTTCTACAGCAACGCCAACGCCCTCAACAGTGCCGCCGGACTGACGCACAATGTCAATAAGACCTTCCAGAGCACAACCGTTAGCCAGGAAGTCATCAATAATCAGCACGTGGTCGTTTTTAGACAGGAATCTTTTAGAAACAACAACGTCGTTTGTTTTGCTATGGGTATAGGAATAAATTTGAGTGAAGTAAACATCCTTATCCATATTGCTGCCGCTGGATTTCTTGGCAAACACTACCGGAACGCCAAAATACATTGCCGCAACGCAGGCAATACCGATGCCGGAGGCTTCAATAGTCAGGATTTTAGTAATATTCCTGTCTGCAAACAAGCGCTTTAATTCTTTACCAAGCTCCGCAACAAACGGCACATCAATCTGATGATTTAAAAAGCTGTCAACCTTCAGGACATTACCGCTTTTGATAACACCGTCATTAACAATTTTTTCTTCCAATAATTTCATCGTCAAGCCCTCCATACATTTTGTTTTTTAACTGCTGCTACGAACATGTCAGCAATCGATTTGCCTTTTAAGTATAAAGATTATTTTATCACACTGACAATATATGGTAAAGTAATTTTCTGCTTCCGCAGTGATATTTTTACCTTAATCCACCACCAGTGCGACTTCGCTGCCTGTCCCCTGTTGGCCGCGTTTTTTCCTGACGAGAATTTTTTTGTCAATCATTTCCTGCAAATCGTGTACATGCGAAATTATACCTACAAGGCGATGGCCTTCACTGAGTCCCTGAAGTGTAGCAATAGCCTGCTGCAGACTGCTGTCATCCAGTGAGCCGAATCCTTCGTCGACAAACATCGTATCCAACTGAATACCGCCTGCACAGGACTGCACCTCATCCGCCAGCCCCAGCGCCAACGCCAACGATGCCATGAAGGATTCGCCGCCGCTTAAGGTTTTGACGCTGCGCAGATTACCGCTGTAATAATCCTTAACCTCCAAATCAAGGCCTGTTTTGCTGTTGCCCGTCTTGCTGTCCGCATCCTGCATTTTGTCACGGCACAGCTCGTACTGGCCGCGGCTCATGTGCAGCAGCCTTACATTGGCGCGCTGCAGAATTTTATCGAAGTAGTGCATCTGCACATAGGTTTCCAGATTAACACGTTTTTTGCCGGTCAGGGTTCCGTTCAGCGTTGCGGAAAGGCTGTTGATCAAGCTGTACTCCGCTTCGCAGGCTGCCCTGCGCGCTTCGTAGCCGCTGACCTCCTGCTTAATCCGCTGGTTATTCTTAATGGCGGCATACAGCCGCTTATCCTGCAGCTCCAGCTCACGCTGTTGCACCAGCAGCTTTTCATGCTCCTGCTGCAGCTTCTGTTCATCCACATCCGTCAGCAGCTCATTCTGCTCGGCAAGCTGCTTTTTCAGCTCCTGCAGCTGTCCTTCGGCACCTGACAGCTGCTGCCTTATGCTCTGCGCCGCAGCCTCCGCCTGCTTGTCGACAGCCTTCTGCTGCTCCAAAGTTTTCGCCAGCTTACGGTATTGCTCCACCTTTTCCTGCAAAAAGCCCATCTTCAGGCGCAGAGCCGTAATCTTATTGTTAACATCCTTCAGCTCTGACTGCGCTCTTTCGGCAATCAGCTTCAAATCGTCACAGCCAAGCAGCTCTACTCCCTTGCCTAGCAGCAAGGTTTTATCTAGCTCCAGATGCTCCTTTAAAGCCTTGCCTTCACCTATAAGGCCATCCCTTATTTTCTGAGCAGCCTCAGCTTTAGCGCGTGCCTGCTCAACATCATTTTCGGTAGGTGCATCCTGCGCCAGCTGCACAGGCTGCGGATGCTCGCAGGAACCGCAAACCGGGCAGGGCTTGCCTGGTTTCAGCTTATCGTGCGCCAGAAGGCCCGCCTGCGCGCTCAAAAATCTGTCAAAGCAAGTATCGCTCAGCTCATTAAGATGATTGAAATTATCACAGGCCTGCTTATACTCCTGACGCTTCTGCAGCAGAACAACCTCCTGCCTTTGGTAACGCTGCTGCATATCCTGCAGTTGCAGCAGCTCCCTTTGACGTGCAGCCAGCTGCTGCCTTTCTGTTTGCAGCTGTGCCAGCTCCACCTCGCCCTTTTGCGCTTCGTTGACCTCTGCCTCAAGCTTTTGCAGAGCCTCCTGTCTTTGCACTGCTGCAGCTGCTTCCTGCTCCAGTTGCTTTTGCATACTTACCATTTTTGCTTCTGTTGTCTGCATATATTTTTCAAGCTGCTGCTTTTTAGCAATAGCGCCCAGGCTGTCCTGCAGCGCAGTCAGATTTTTCGTCACGATAGCCGCCGCTGCCGCCACCTGCTGCTGTTCCTTTTCGTCCAGAGCAGTAATCGTATCAACCAAAGTCAGTACTTCTTCAACACAGCCCTCGTAATGACGCAAAGCAAAGCTCTGCAGCTGCTCCGTATATGCGGGATAAATGCAGCTGATGCCGTTCAGCGCCTGCTCGCTTCGGCGCTGCTGCTCGGCAAATTCGTTACGCTTAGCCGCAGCATCCTGCTTCAGCTTATCCTGCAGTTGCTGGAAGAAATATGTATGAAATAAATCACGGAAGATTTTACTGCGCTCATCCGTATTGGTATCCAAAAATTTGCGGAACTGTCCCTGAGCAATCATCGTAATCTGCGTAAACTGCTTGTGATTAAGCCCCAACAGCTCCACTATGCTTTTATCTACCTCCGACATTCTGGTTACCGGAACGCGGTCATCGGGATAGTACAGCTCGGCACCGGCCTTCTCCTTCGTCATACCGGTGCCACGCTTCGCCGGACGACGGTACTCCGGGTTGCGTTTTACCCTGTAGCACTTGCCGCGGAAGGAAAACTCCAGCTCCACAAAGGTCGGCGTATCAGCATCCGCATATTGGCTGCGCAGCATGTTGGCATCACGCACACCGCCACTCGTCTGCCCGTACAAGGCATAGGAAACGGCATCAAAAATTACGGTTTTGCCGGCACCGGTATCACCGGTAATCAGATACAGTCCCTGCTCTCCGAGCTGGGAAAAATCTATCACGGTTTGCCCCGCATACGGACCAAACGCACTCATAATCAGCTTCAGCGGTCTCATAATACGTCACCTCCCATTTCCGACAGCAGATTAGTAAGATACTGCTTCTGCTCCTCGCTCAGCTTCTGATTGTTCTGCAGACGATAAAAATCATCAATAAGCTCTAACGGTGTTTTTTCTACCAAATCTTCCGTTACCTTCAGCTCCGCATTCGCCTGCGTGCGCTTATTGTCATAATCAAGCTGCAGCAAATTCCTATATACAGTCTGCAGGCGCTGCATAGCATTAGGAACATCGTTTTCATCCGTCAGCGTCAGATAATAAAAATCCTGCAGGAAGCCATTTTCATCCATAGGGAACATAGCGTAGTTCGGCTTTGTCATTAAATTCTCAAAGGTATCCTTTAAATACCGCACCTCACGCAACGGCGTCAGCAGCAGCTGCGTAACCTTCATATTGCCTTTTTCGGCAAGCTCAACCATTGTTACAGACTTTTGCTGCTGCAACTCGCTGAAGGAATACTTCAGCGGTGTACCGCAATAGCGGATACGCTCATTACCGCCGACATTCTGCGGATTATGGATATGCCCCAAAGCCACATAATCAAAAGCAGCAAAAACCTCCGCACCGATATTATCCAGTCCGCCCACATTAACAGCCTCGCTGCCTGCGGTAACAGCGCCGGTGACAAACTGATGCGCAACAAGCACATTACGCTCCTCCTGTACCAGCGGTAGCTGCGACACAGCATATTTCACCGCATCATGATAGCTTGTAATCTCAGCTGCAGCCTCCTCCGGTGCCCAATGCTTCACAACAGCAGGCTTCAAAAAAGGCAGCAGGAAAATATTCACCCTGCCGAATTCATCCTCAAACACGAGCTTCTGCTCCTCACCGTTGTAGCTGCCCGCAAAATGAATGCCGCTGCCGCTCATCAGCTGCGCACCGAATGCCAAGCGCTCCGCCGAATCATGGTTGCCGCTGATGATGCACACAGGCACCTTGAGCTCCGCCAGCTGATTCAGAAAATTATCAAACAAAACGACAGCTTCTGCCGGCGGCACCGGTTTATCATAAATATCTCCGGCAAGCAGTACGCAATCAGGCTGCTTGGCGCAAATCATCTGTACAATACGTTGTAAAATATATTTTTGATCCTCATAAAGAGAAAATTCATCGAGTTTTTTTCCTAAATGCAGATCCGACAAATGTAAAAGCTTCATGCTATCACTCCCTGTCACGAATATTTATTCACTGTTATTTAATCGTTATATTATCTTGATTTTATCATGCTAAAGCATATGCGTCAATCTATACTTCAAACAAACGTTGCTAGTCCTCCAAAACTTTTTCTAAAAAAATTCTTCTTTTTTCAAAAAAAGTACTTGACCAACTGCTATCTATCTGCTATAATTGTTATTGTTCTGATGAGCGTGCTCAAAAAGAATTGCTACTCCGGGATGGTGTAATGGTAGCACAAGTGACTCTGGATCATTCGGTCTGGGTTCGAGTCCTAGTCCCGGAGCCAAATGGCGCTATGGTCAAGCGGCTAAGACGTCGCCCTCTCAAGGCGAAATCAAGGGTTCGATTCCCTTTAGCGCTACCAGAAGTTAACGCTGATGCTTATGCATCAGCGTTTTTTATTGTTTAAATGTAAACCAAACCTAAACAGCATCTTGTTATGCTGTTTTTTTGTGCGCAGGAAGGAGAAAAACCGCTAAAAAGTTTTGCGACTGAAAGGTAGCGCTCTATAATGCTGATGCTCTGTTATCAGATTTTTGTACGGAAAATATCAATTTTGGTATCTTAATCCCCCTATGCCAATCATAATTTTCATATTTGAAAAGCCATGTCTTACCGAAAATCAGTAAAACATGGCTTTTTCTGTAAATCTGCGTTAGTCCATTACTTATGCTTAAAGATTCCCTGGACTAATGCTATATTTTTATTATTCTAGAGTCTTTATCAGAAGCTGAAGTTGAGGCTCAGGTTGAAGCCTACACCCTTTTGCTTACCAACGGAGCCGTTAACGCCAAGGCCCAGTTCGAATTTGTCGGAGTTGTTAACTCTCCAGCCAAGCTCCATAATACCGGTATCGCCCTTCATGGAAGGAGCAGGTGCGGAAGCAGAGCCAAGGGTTGTTGCTACAATCGCATTGGATTCACCGTCAAATTCATGCTGCCATGCCAAGCCTGCATAGAAAGCATTCTTCTCGCTCAGTTGATGCGTATATCTTGCACCAAGACGAGTACGCAGAGAGGTTGTAGCATCGAAATCATAGGTTGCGCCGGTGCCTACAGTAACCTTATCACCCTGTTGACGAGTGTAGAACAGCTTGCCGTAGTAGTCAAGGGTATCCTTATCGTTCAGCTGAACAACCTTACCCATGCCAAGATGTGCTGCGTAATAGGTTGCATCGCTGTCGTATTTAATGCCGCCTGCAACAGCAGATTGATAATCGGTGCTCATTCTGCCAGCACGCAGGGAGCCTTCATAATAGAGGCCATCATCATTGAGCTGCTTAGCCATCAGGCCTGCACCCCAGAAGTGTGCATCGCCATCGCCGTGCGTACCATTATCAAGATAGGAGTCATAGCTGCCGCGACCGTATTCAATCACAGGCGCAATTAATAGCTTACCGGAATTGTTGTTGATTTTCTTTGCAAAGCCAAGATTCATATTCCATGCTTTGAGGTCAACGTGAGAACCGGTATCGAGCTTTTGATTGTTAGCGCTCATGGTGATAAAAGGATTAACAGAACCTTCTTCCTCCCCGTCAACAGCCAATGCAGCGTTTTCATAGCCTGCAGTTGTCAGCAAATCATGTCCCAGGTTCAGCATAGTGAGCGCAGCGGACTGTGTTTCAACCGGAGATTTTGCGTCAGCATCAGCGTAAAGGCTGCCGGCACCAGGAGTTGTGCCGCCACCACCCGGAGGTGTTGTGCCACCGCCACCCGGAGGTGTTGTACCACCGCCGCCCGGAGGTGTTGTGCCATTGATAACTCCGACTAACTTATTTCCATCAGGTCCAATAGCAACTTTAATTCCCTTGTCAATATTAATCAAACCATCAGTCAAGGTTCCTGTTGTGATATTTTCAGCCTTTAATGCGCCTGCATCAATCAGGTTGATTGTATCATTTTTCTTTAACTTAGTACCAAGCTCTACGCCAGCCTTAATCTCTGCGTTATTGATAAGAGCAGTACCTGTTACTTTCAGCATAGTATCGTTGGCAATAAGATCTTTGGTGATAAAGAAGTTGAGCTTGTCAAAATTTTGAATGCCTTTTGCTTCGTTATCTTTTCCAACTACTTCCAGAGTGTTGTTGGTAATATTGGCTTTATTCAGTTTATCATAACCACCGTAAACATCACCCTTGATTTTCGCACCATTTTTGAAAATGACTTTATTATTTTGGATTTTTTCAGATATAGCACCATCGCTTTCCGTATAACCACCATAGACATTTTCATTAACAATACTATTATCAATAGTTACAGTATTATCCAGGCTGTTGCCTTTAAAAGAATAACCGCCATAAACATTTTTATTAACGCTACTGCCATCTGTGATGCTTATAATATTACCAATGCTATCTTTAGCTCCATAACCGCCATAAACATTCACATTAACACTACTATGGGCAATATTTACTTTGTTGCCCTCGCTAATTCCTGCTAAAGCTACGCCACCGGCAACATATGCTTTTACTACACCAACACCCTCTATTGTTACTTCATTGTTTTTGCTGTCAGCTTTTAAAGAATAACCACCAAAAACACTTTCACCAACCTCAGCAACATTACTAAAGCTTACCTTATTCTCGTTGGCGTTATGATTAGCATAGCCTCCATAAATACTACCACTTACTTTGCTTCCAGCGCTAATTGTAACATTGTTTTTTTCAGCACTGCTATTATTATCATTATCTGCATAACCACCATATACCGAATTGCTAATTGTGCCTTCACTAATCTCTACGCTATTTCCCTTACTACTTGTGTCGCCTTTTCCGCCATATACATTAGCAGCACTGCTCTTGATAATCCTAACAGTATTGCCTTCGCTACTACCTTTTACAGTAACACCGCCAGCAACATTTGCTGTTACTACGCTACCACCATTGATTGTTACTTCATTGTTTTTGCTGTCAGCTTTTAAAGAATAACCACCAAAAACACTTTGGCCAACCTCAGCACCATTAGTAATGCTTACTTTGTTCTCGTTGGTGTTATGAGTTGCATAGCCTCCATAAATATCTTCACTTACTTTGCTTCCCGCGCTAATTGTAACCTTGTTTTTTTCAGCACTGCCATTTTTATCATTATCTGCATAACCACCATATACATTTTTCTTGATGGTACTGTCACTAATCTCTACATTATTTTCCTTGCTGCTTGTGTCGCCTTTTCCTCCATATACATTAGCAGCACTGCTCTTGATAATCCTGACAGTATTGCCTTCGCTATTGCCTTTTAAAGCAACACCACCGGCAACATTTCCTGTTACTACGCTACCACAGTTGATTGTTACTTCATTGTTTTTGCTGTCACCTTTAAAAGAATAACCACCAAAAACACTTTCTTTCACTGTACTGTTAGCATCAATAGTAACATGGTTATTTTCAGTATTGCCATCTGCCTCACCGCCATATACAGTTTTATTGATGGTACTGTCGCTAATCGTTACATCGTTTTCCTTGCTGCTTGTGACACCTTTACCGCCATATACTATCCCGTTTACTTCGCTATTAGCTTTAATGATAACATGGTTTTTTATAGCGTCTGCAGCACCGGTGCCACCACCACACACAACATTCCCCAAAGTATTACCGCTAATCGTTACAGTATTCTCTCTGACATTACCATGAAAAGAATATGCACCACATACGATGTTAGTTGCAGCAGTACCGGTAATAGTAACATTGTTCTTAAATACTTCCGACAGAGACACCTCTGTATCATCATAGCCACCGTAAACAGCATCATAATTACCAGAGTCCAGCGAAACATTAGCACCTGTTAACATATGAGTCTTGCCATTATCACCAAAATAATTATCTGCCCACGCGCTCGGAACTACCAGTACCACCCCGGTGCACAGCAGTCCACAAAGCATACCGCCGAGTTTTTTTTTTTTTTTTTTTTTTTTTTTTTTTGCCAAAAACTTCATAGTAAAAGCCTCCTTTTAATTAAGATGGAACCTCTTTATTAACGTCAGTATAGCACTTAAAAGAATTTTCCACCCCACCCCAACCTCCTATTTCGGGTAGGATAGACGAAAAAATTTGACTATTTTTATGGAAAAGGCGAAAATTTTAATGAAATCCTGCCTGCAACAATAATTGACGAGTGCGATGACTTACTTGTATAAGGGCATCAAAAAAATAAAGCCTAATGAGTTCACATCATTTGCGTAACTCATTAGGCTTTTCCATATTCTTATCTATATCTTGTATAATTCGTATCCTTTATCTGTCTTTACCAGCTTACCGGAACTGAGCCATTCATTCCACGCTTTCCCGGCAGCTAAAACCAATGCTTTCTTCTCCTCAGGAGCCCTTACTCTTCCACGAGTACGTTTATAGGTTCTTGCTTCCGGTGTTAAATTTCTTAAAGGCTCATTGTATAATGAAATTGCACACCTGAAAAATTGAATAAAAAATAGTCCAT
>ERZ780141.1671-NODE-1671-length-12461-cov-6.102289_pt1 | contig 12461 bp, 6 predicted proteins | sample MGYA00433080_ERZ780141 | MGnify/ENA primary metagenome ERZ780141 (study PRJEB29588, sample SAMEA2154047) | human gut metagenome | biome: human gut; feature: human-associated habitat; material: faeces | place: Denmark | collected 2008/2010 ... | reverse complement strand
ATAGTTTTTGGGTTAGCATCTGCACAGCCCTCCACAGGGTTTGTCGGGTGCGCCGTAAATCCCCAAATTTCTCCTTTTGAAGTCTTAAACTCACTTAATTTATGATCATCTTTCTTGGTCGTTTCGCCATTTTGTTGTACCTTTGCACTATCTAAGGTTTGACCGTTGTTGTTATGTGCTATTAAGTTAGTTTTTGTCTCTTCACTGAGGCTGGACGTGACAGACGGACGAACCTTTTTATTTGTATAGAAATCATTGAATACCTCGTGTCCTTTTTCAGATTGTGTTATTACTTTATATGACACGTTATTTTGTGGATTATTATATTTGTACTCAATCTTTCCATTAGCACTAACTTTACGATCACCTTTGGCTATCACAATAGGAATAAGGAGAATATCATCGGCTGTTATAACACCTTTATTTGTATCATAATGCCCATAGACGCTATGCTTTGCACCTGCGTGGAAATCATTCCCTTGGCGCATTAATATTGACTTATCCTTATCGTCTCTACTTACATTAAAATAAAGATTGTCAGCTTTACCTGTATAAACACCAACCACCGCTTGTTGTTCTTGTGTCAGTTCTCTTCCTTCGAGCTCTTTTCCAATCTTATCCATTCTTTTTAAGGTACGAGTGCCCATTTCCTTCACTTGATTGGAGGCTTCTTGATGAACTTTCTTGGCTTCATCTACATCTGTGATGACCTCCATGCCACTTCTACGCATCTTATTAACAAGCGAATCTCTCAGTGCAGCTTCCGTTTCTGTAATTGCCTCACCTTTCGTTACCTTGTGATGACGAATATTAGGCTTCTGGAATACATTGTCAAGAATTAAATCCAATTGCTCCAGTCTCTTCACGTCAGACTCACTGAAGGAGTAAGATTTAGTGTCGTAAGCATCTATCATCTTCTTCATTTCCGTATTGAATGCAAATGTGGATGATGCCAAATCGGCAAGCATTTCATTACGGTCTTCTGGTGCCAATGGAAGGGAACTATGAGTGTAGGAATGAAACTTCTCCTCATTTCTTTGGTACTCACAGAACAATTTGGAAACAGTTGTCTTGGAAGGAATGTAATCCCATTCTCCAGATAGCAGCTTCTCCTTGTCTGTCATCGACTCCACATAGTCCTTCATCTGAGGAATGCTTACCAAATCACGCAAATGTTGACGTTCCTTTTCCGCTTCGTTCAACATAGTTACCATTAAGAAATTAGGATCTTTCCCAGTTAACGTAATTTCTTTATGCTTGTCAAGGTTAAAAGCAATGGTTCTACCATCTTTTGTTGCAACCACTGCGTTCACAACACCATCATTGGTTGGAAGCAGTGGACCATTGTTTTCCTTAGCATAAATCTTGTTTTCCCCAAAGTCATTGCCAAGAAGCGATGCCAATGAATATATTATACCATTTACTCGCTCTTTCTCCACAACCTTATCGATAGTGTCCAGTACGCTTCTGTAACGGTGTGCAGTGTTTTCATCAATAACAATACTATCTGTCTTATTGCTGTTATCAGTAAACACTACCACACGCATCGTATTGTCATTGTCTATAGACCATGACGTTGGTATCAGTTTTCCGTCAAACGCATTCACCTCATGTACTTTCTGGAGTTCCAACGGCAAAATTCCTCCTAATACAGGTGGATATGACTTATTGATGGATTCGATGACTTTATTGAACAGTTGCTTGCCTTGCTCCATATTAGTAAGCTTATTAACAAATTCTTGTTTGTCAATATCGCTCATAGTCACCATGCTTCTACCAAGTTCTTCTTTAAAATCGACATACCCTATAGTTTCTTTGGCAGAAGAAAGGTTGTCCTTATTCCATCGTTGAAGAACAAGTTTAGGAGTATCTGCAACCAAGTGTCCTTTATCGTAGTCTTCAACCTTCACGACATCATTTCCGTTGGAAAAATAATTGCCCACAAGACGGCTTGCCTCGTAATTGGTGATAACCTTCTCATACTTATCCGGTATTTCAAAACCGTCTTCTTTCAGAAGAGCCAACTTCTCTGCTTGTCTGCTTGGTGTGTCTGGGATAATTCTTCCGTCAACCCATGTTGCCATAAGACCGTCCTGCCATTTTACAGAAGCATACTTGCAGTCAGAGAATTTATCCTTACTTTGCTCAAAAGCCCATTTGCCAGTAGCTACTGCCCATTTCTCGATTGTGGTCAAGCTTCTATTATTTGACAGAAAATCCAACTCCTCAGGACGAAAATAACGGTTCTGAGGGAATGGCTTTAGCTTGTTCTGTACCTCTTCCTGTCTGTCACCACCAAAGATTTGTTGCCACCCTTGCAAAAAGCGGTTCATAATATTCTTTGTCTTTTGTTTTGCCATAATTATTTCTACAAGAAAGAAATAGCACCAACTATTCATTGATGCCATTTCAATAATTTATTAACTATTTATTCCTGGATAATAACAGATATGCTGCTGTTATTGTTCCAAGTGACAACACCCCTACTACATAGCCAAAGGATATGATAAGATGCTTACTGCTGTGCTTGCGCTGCTGTGCCATCTTCCTTCTTGCTAACATCCCAAGCTGCAACAGATTTAACTGAGCATTCTATATGCAAGTTGCTCTTGTAAACATTTAAGCGTAGGTCACCATGCACTTCGACATATTTCTCAGCTGCGAAATAGTCTGCATGAATAGGATTGAGAACAACGAAGTTTACCCATGTAAATTCACGGTTCTCTCCATTCTTATCAGAAGAGAAAGCTGAAAAAGTCTGAAAGTCCTTACCTTTCTTGCTCTTACGGTCTTCGATACCCTTCTTACCTATCTTACCCAAGAACTCCATACTGCCCTCCAAGCGGTCAGGTACTGTTGATTCGTTAAACTCTGCCTCCTTGTCGGTGCGCATGTTCCAATACTCAACATTCTGGTTCTTTCTTATGTGAGCAATACCGTTAACAGTGACTCTTCGACCAGTAGAATAGTGGTTCATTGTCTCGGCATTAAAAGGTGCTGAGACATTAATATGCAATTCCTTAACTGTCTGGTCACTGCCTTGAATTGCTGTTACTATGGCAAAAGAAATAAACTTACTGCCATCATTTGCCGTCTTTTCTTCTGCGGAACTAACGATGTTTCCGCAAACTGTTGCGTTCAATTTAATCATTGTCTTAATATTTATATGTTTATATTATTATCACTTGTATAGTTAAGCCAAACGCTGTCCGTTGGACTGCTGTTGTTCAGGACATTCTGTGTCAAAGTTTACGCTTGCCCTCTGCTGCAATGCTTTCACATCTACAGTTTCCCTGTCACGTTTCACAACATTATTATCCTCTTGGGTTTGACCATTGGCTTCTATTTGTGAATTGTTATTAGCCATCTTGTCGGCTACTTCATCGGCTTTGATCTTCATGACAAGACCTAAGGCAGCTTTAAACATTGAGGAAATCAATTCAGAGAACATATCTTGCCCTGTGGCTTGTTCTCCATTCTGCTGCATTAGGTAGGCAAGCCATTTGTTTGGGTCGTTAGAATTGGTTATATTTGCCAACAATCTTATGTTTTGGTCTTGCTGCAATTGATTTCCTGTCTGACCGCTTCCCAAAGACATGGATGAGCGTACTTCTGCCAGGTAATCCTTACCATTCTTGTCAAGAGAAACTGGCATATTGCCTCTTACCTCCAGTTCTGCAAGATATAGTGCCGGATTGAATCTCTGCCATTCACCATTTTGTTTCAGAACTTTTGTTTCAAAGTGCAGATGTGGTCCAGTACTATCCCCGGTATTGCCCGAAACACCAATCTGCTGTCCAGCATTTACAATATCGTCCTTTTTTACACCGATTTGTGAAAGGTGCATATAGGTCGTTTGATACTTTGTTCCATCTTGCCGACTATATTCCACAGTAATCATATTTCCTGCTGCCCCATTATTGGGTTTCACTGCGGTAACCTTTCCATTGTCTTCCGTAGCAAAAACAGGTAGGTTCTGACCTTTTGTAGATAAATCAAGACCTCCATGTTTATGTCCTGGGCGATTCACTCCATATTCAGAACTTAGTCTAACTTTAGACAAATCTATAGGCAAAGCCCAGTTTCCCTGAAGAGGATTCAGCAACTGCTTGGAAGGGGCAGAGGTTGGAGTGGAAGGGGCTTTGCCGTTCCTCATATATCCAATCTCTACGCCTCGCTGCCGGGCTTGCTCCAATGCCATCTGGTCATATTTATATAACTGGTTCTCACCGATAAGATTGATGAGCTTCTGGGCATAGGTCTTGTCTGAGGCATAACCGGCTGCCCTGATTTGGACAGCCCAGTTCTGATAGTCGGTAGAAGAGTATTTGAAACAATTTCTGTAACGTGAAGCCATCAGTACTTTAGAATGGTTCTCCACGCTCTCCTCTACACTGCCATAAACCCTGAATGCTTCCGGATAGTTGTGGTCATCCACCTTCATAATGGTGGGACCTTTCCAGCTGCTACCTGCTTTCACACCGAAATAATTATTGTAGTTGGCTGCCAGGTCGGATGTGCCATAACCGCTTTCCAATGCCATCTGCTGCAAGGTGATAGAGGCAGGAATGCCATACTTAATTTGTTGGTCAATGGCTGCTTGTGCATATTTCTCGTAAAAAGCTTCTTTTACTGCTGACATATATACTTTTGATTAAGAGAGTGTGCCTTGCGGCTCACTCTCTGTTGTTCTACCTATTACATATGCAATCCACGTGATGTGGATTGCTTCTCCTGTTCTTCTTGTTTTGGCTCAGGCTCAGGTGCTTCCTTCACCTCAACCTTCTCAGTTTCCTTCACGACCTCGCCTTGTGACTGCTGACTCTCCATGCCTTTTCTGAGGACAGGCTCAAAGACAACGGCTGCAACAGCCTTCTTGTATTCTGCCATATTATCAGCAAGCCACATTCTTTGCCACTGCGTTTCGTTGACAGGTGCATGGTGACGTTCTCCATCGATAGTGGCAAAAACAAGCTTCACTTTAGGATCCTGCGCCGACTTCGTAATGGTTGGATTGACAATCCTGCTCATATCTATATCCTTAGCTGGATGTGGATTGATGATATCAACTCTAACGTCGGGAAACTGCTTGGCTACCTCATACCATTTGTTAGCCAAAGCCGCACGTGTTGTTTTCTCATCAGGAGTGTTACGCACACTGAAATATTTATTCATGTGCTCCTTGGGTGGATAAACAGAAAACTGCGGTTCATTCTTTGGCTTGATATAGAATGCCCAACGTCCATAGTCATCCTTGATAGCTCGAAAATGTTCTATTTCAACCTTGTTCTCCTGCTTTGGCTGTTGGGCAACCTCAATAGTCTTGTGGTTTACAAGCTGATATTGCTTCAACTGGTTAAGACTTACATCTTTGCCTTCAAAGTAATTGTTGGGCTTGTTCAAGCCTAAGGAGCCTCCTGCATTATAAAACTTCACCTCATTAAAGCCTTCTTTCTTCAAGGCGATAGAAATTCTGTCCTTTCGCATTCCTGGCACCTCATTGTTAGCTTCTACAGAAGCACCAGCTGGAAGGATGACATCAACTTTGTTTGCCTTTCTGTCTCTTATGACTACAACTTCCTTTGTATCTATACTTGGAAGTTTCGCCAAATCTGCGGCTAACGAATAGTTCTCAGCCTTATCCGTAATCATCTTAGGTGGAAGCTGGCCACGGATAGCCTTATAATCTACTTTTCGTTTTGCTATCAAGTAGTCAATAGTCTCAACGGCATTGTTCACATCCCTTTCGATGACTCCAACCATCTTTGGATTTTCCTTCAACTCACGCTCCCAATAAGGGATAAGTTTCTGACTTTCTTTCGACAGTGTTGCAGGGAGTCCTTGACGAGCCATAAGCACACCTGCGGCAAGTTCTTGCACAAGTTTCTCATGCTTGACATCATCCTCAGGAAGGAGGCTGTTTCTACCCGAACGATCAAGACGATTCTCTGTACCAGTGGCAGCAACGACAGCTCTATATATGTCATTGGCTTTCTGTAAAGCAGCAAGGCGTTCGCTTCCAACACTCTTATCTATCATGCCGCTTACTTCAATCTTGTCATCTGTCTTGTCATACTTGGCATCTTGAATCACCATAACACGCTCATATTTTATACCCTCCTGCTTCGCTACAGCTTTTGCTGTGGAGTAAGCTCTGTCAAGAACAGCTTTGCCCTCTGGAACACTTTTTACAAGTTTAGGGTCTTCCAGTTGGTCACAAACTGCAACACGATGACCTGCACGGATGATATTTGGCAGATGTACATCCAACATTGTATGTGAGAAAGATACCGTGTCTATCTTCTTACCTTCAATTTCCTGTTTGGTAACAGGCAAATGTGTAGCCTCTGCCGCTTTCTTAGCGTCACTTTTATATATCTCATAGGAGTCATCTTTCCTCATAATGACAATTACATCTGGGTGTTTTGCCTTTATTTCATCAAACTGCTTCAAGAAGCTTGCGGAAGTAGAAGGCTTCAAACTCTCCTGTTGTGCTCCCTTCTCTTTTAAAAGAGTTACAAACTGGTCACCACCAACAGCAGGATAAGTTGTCTGGTCGATATTATAGATGTACTGAGTAAGGCGAGAAGCGTGTTTGCCATACATCTTCTTTTCTTCATCCGACAACTTTTCATACTCTTTATTGCTGATAATGTCATTCTTATCAGTTAGGTTCTGATAATCCCACTGAGTCCAGTTGAATGGTGTAGCCTTCTCTCCTTGCTTTACGGCAACACCATTTTTTTGAGCATTATTGAACGATGTGAAGACGTTTGTACGGTACCCCTTTTGGTCAGACTGCAAGTTCATCATTATATTGTTGTATGCAGTGACAGGGGTGTGAGAAAAGATAAACTCTGCATTACTCTTGGATTCTTTGTTCATCCAAACGCCGTCATTTGCTTTTGCAGCGGCTAAAGCTCCAAGCAATATTGCTGCGTGAGCAACACCTTTTGAAGGCTTATCCTCGTCCTTCTTAGATTCTTGCTGTTGCTTTTCTTTCTCGGCTTGTTCCTTCTCAGCTTTTGCTTGGTCTTGCTTCTTGTCTTCTTCCTCATGAAAGTCTTCATGTTGCTTATCATCAACAATGGTCTTTGCCTCTTTCTCGGCTTGTTCCATAGGCACACCAGTCTCTGCAATGTCTTCTGCAAGACCTTCCACATTGGTTTGAACATTACTGTCCTCATGTGCTACTACATTTTCCTTTTCTTCTGCCTTTTGATATTCAGGCTTTTGGGAAATAACGGCATAAATGTCGCTCATATTCTCGGCGGTAGTTAGCTCATGATTATAAGGATGCTGATAAACGTCCTTCTTTTCACCATTATCCATTGTCTTCTCAACCACAATATTATTTGTGTCTTGATTGTAGTGGAAATATAAAACATCTTCGTTAGGCATGGTGAAAGCAGGAATCTTACTCTTGATGTCGCTGAACTGCTTGGCAACATTTTCATATGCCACCTTCTTCACGTCATCAGACGCATCGCTTTCAAGTCCATATCTATCAATGTTGTCAATAATGTCCTGCTTAGTAACCTTGCGCATGAGGTCATAAGTGCCACCAAGGCTACTGTTGTAAACAACGGCGTAGTTGTCATCCTCAGCGAGGATGTCATCGCCCGGAAACTTTGTGGCATTCTTATAGGTCTGGCTCTGTAACAATGCGTCACCTTGATCATACTCCCTAGTAAGATAAAGAAGACTGTCATAGTCTTTCTTCTCTACAAGGTTGTCAAGTTCCTCACGACTATCTGTCGATTGCAGATATGTATGTGAAAAGTAATATATTTCGTCCATTTTTTCTTGTGTTGGTTCTACAGTTTGTTCTTGTGTAACACTTTTGGCATATTCTTCTCTTGGAATAATCTTATGTGCAGACTCTTCTTCAAAGAGATAATTTTCGCCATAAGCGTTCTCGATGTTGGTGTGATAAGCCGTGATGATACTCTTGGCTTGGTCGATACGATGGGCAATCTGCCTGGTTCTGTCATCAGAAACATCCTCATACTTAGCGTTGATGTTCGAGTAGGCTGCTTCCATGTCATAAAGGGTTCTGCCTTCTTTATGATTATAGCGTAGGTTAGGCAACATATCTGCCCCTGCCTCGATGATTTCCTTATCGGTTGCATTTGCCACCCATTCGCTGACATTATGATTATCCTTAAAATAATCTCTCAGTTCTGAGAGATTTTTGATGTCCAAAGCCGTATGACCGTCATGCTGACCATCATTTAGTGTTGCCATAAGAGTGGAAAAGTATTCTTTCGGAGTTAATCCTCCTTTCCCATCTTCGATAGGAACAGAATTATCCTCCTTATCATTAATTTCTGGCTCTTTGCTTAAACCATCGCCTAAGTCTTTGGCAGTTTCCGATGATATTTCCTGCTTGACCTCTTTAGCTTGATATTGCTTCATGTTTGAAAGCTCTTCCCATACATGACCGACATTCTCTTCAATGCTTCTATCGTGGTCGTAGTTAGTACTATATACCTCCTTCTTACCTGCTTCGTTAGTGATAAGAACATCAAGGGTGTCCTTTTCTTTGTTATATTCAACAGGAAGGACATCGCCAGACTCCATTTCAACAGTTGGCTTTTCTGCAAGTGAATCCCATTCCTTAGCTACAGCTTCTCTTGGGTCTTCTTTCTTTTGCTCTGCCTTTATCTCTTCAAATTGCTGTTCATTCTTGACTTTCTCTTCAACACCATCAAGAGCACCTTGAACGAGAGGCTTCTCCCCTAACGCAATACGTTGCTTGTCGATATTCTCGATAATTATTCTTGATGCCTTATTTACATCTGCCATGACAGTTACTATAAACTTAGGCTCCTTGCGAAGTGCGGAAGTCCAGTTCTGCAAATATGCCACATTGTTATCGGATATTCGACGGTCAAAACCAAGAGTATTACCTACCATAGCGGAAGTGAGTTCTGCAACAAGTTCTTCTTTTGCATACTCTGGTGAGCCGAAAGCTGCTGGCTTCAGACGGTCAAAACGTGAAGGGTGACCAGTGGAGTGAGCCATTTCATGCAAGGCTGTACCATAATATTCCTGTCCATCCTTGAAACACTCTTCTGGGTCATCAGGATGAATACGGAACTGGGCTTTTGTTGGAAGGACAACTATATCTTTAGCAGGACTATAGTATGCGCCTTTTTCTTCCTTGTCATATTGAATTTTACATACCCATTCCTGCTTTTCCATCATACGGTCAATCGCCTTATTGACATACATTCCATCTGTTATAGTTGGCACATCTGTCTTTCTGAATTGAGAAACCACCGCATCATATTTCTCTTTGTTGACCTCAGACATATTTGTCTGGTCAATATTAAACTCTGGATAGATTTTAAGAAAAGGACGGCGTTTGCATTCCTTTTTCTCATCATCTGTCATGTTATCAAACTCCTCTTCCGTTACCTTCTTGCCGTCTTTATCCTTAATGGAAAATCCCCATTTGAAAACAGGAACTGCTTTTTCACCTTTCAGTACATGGGCACCTTCTTTGTATAACTGCCCATAAGTCATATACACAGGTGCTTTATACCCATTTTCTGCTGTATGCAAGAACAATAAGAAGGCATTGCTGCCTTCATACGTTCGACCACTAATGTTTTGAGGCAGACCAAACATTGATCCGCCACCAATCCATCCTTTATGCCAGTCTTTCTGCATTTCCTCCATACGTTTTATAAGCATTTCTGCAAAACGTTGGAGAGCCGCATCTACCTTCGATGGTTCTTTTGTTTTTTGTATTGCCATATTGATAATATCTTATATTTTATAAATGACTATTTTTAAGGACTAAATACGTCCTTTCAAGCAGCAAAGTAAATACATTTTTAGCAATATCATACAAAAGAATTAATATATGTCTTATATTAACATTAATAACTTAATAAAAGACTTATTTGCGGCTTGAAATGTTAAAAAACGGCAGTTGTTTATTTTAGCTACAAAACATGATTTGTAAAAAGAAAAAAGCCACCCGACGCAACGAAATACGCCAGGCAGCTCTACTAAAAAGTTAATATATATATGTTTAAAAAACATAGGGGTGTTACTTTAAACCTCGTTGCTGCTCTACATTCTCTTCTTGATGATGCAACTCATAATTGCGAGAAGCAAGAGCATTGTTCTCATCATACTTTTGAAGAACAGCATTAGCCAGAGTGTTCAGTGGTACATTGCCACGCTCATAGGCATCCACTGCATTGTCTGAAATATTAATGACCATTGGCTTTCCATCGATGGTTGCAACCATCGAACTGCCTTTCATGACCGGATTTGAAATACGTTTGTTTAACGGCTCGTCAGAATATGTCTTGTAGGTCACAGCTCTGGAAGTTTTTGCATATCCTTCCTTTAGAGCAGCATGACCTGCATTGTTGAACAGGTTTGCACCACCAAATCCCAACAACAACATCTTCAAAAGAGGATTCTTGACGAACATTCCTCCAAATATAGCAGCCAAAGGCAAGAAATTATCTTCAAGTTTCATATTCGGGTTCTTGCCAGTAAACATACCTATAAGCATGTCTGGTAACATAGCCAACACATAGCCCATGTTTTTGGAGACATCACTAAAACCACTCAATCCCATTTGCTCCAAGGCATTTCCCCAACCTGCGGTTTGGCTTGTTGTAGCATTACCAGTGGGTGCTTGTTGTGGCTGTTGGCTATATGGATTGTAACCTTGACTTTGTGTTACAGAATTGGTACCTGTAGAAGATGATACTCCTGAAGAGGTAGCATGATAGGATTTTGTCTTCTTGTGATTTGACGCTCCTGCATCTACCGCATTGATCATAGCCATGTTTTTATCCCAATCATCCAAAGCTTTCTGTGTCTCTGACGAAAAGCCCGCACGTTTATTCAGTTGGGCGTGATGCTTATCGATTGCATCGGCAGCTCTTGCGTAGTCATAAGCTCGTTGGCTGACTTGTTGAATCGTCATCTTCTTGCCACCAAACATTCTTTCTTGCTGTTGCTTCTTGGACATTTCCATTGCACAGGCATAAAAGGATGAAGCCAAGGCTCTGTTCTGTTTGGCACTGTTATTTAACATCCAACCTGGTATTTTACTATTCTCTTTAAATGAAATACATTGTTTTGAGAAGTTGGATGATATTGTATTGAGCAGTTTAGTAGAGTTTCCTTTATTGGCTACCAATAAGGCATTGCTCTCTTTCTTTATGATAGAACTTGTATTTAAAGATGGAGTCTTGATTTTCTTGTTAAGTTGACCATTCAAGGAATTGATATATTCTGTACCTCCTTTTTTATATTGGTAGCTTCCTCCTTGAATCTTCTTGACTGCATCTTTGTCTCCAAAAACCAAACTTCCGTAATTGTCTTCGTCAAGATAGGCATCAATTCCTTTTCCTGCACCATAGATGGCTCCTCGTATAGCTAAATCTGTAGCCATTGTTTTTGAAACGTTTTTAGCAGTAAGTGATGCTGCCATTTTTGCAGAGGCTACTGCTGCTCCTTTTGTAGCCGCAGTAGCTATGCCTCCAACACCACCAGTAATTGCTGTGTCGATAGCAGCAGCACCGACATAACCTGCTCCAACTTCTAAAGCAGAAGGTTTATATAATTCTTCCGCTTTTTCTTTTACTTTATCTCCAAGGTCATCTTTCTTAGATGCAAGGTCTGCTCCAAAGCCTATAAGACTTTCTGAAAACATTTTCTTGGCTATATACTCAGCAGAACTTTGTGGAACCTTTTTTCTGGCAAGATGCTCTACTGTCAATGACTCATATCTACTATTCACATAAGCTTTGGCATACGCCAAAAGTTGCGCAGACTGTTTGTTGCCATAAAGAGCTACAAGATTTCTATGAAACGCATTAACAAAGGTCTTGGTATCATGGTTCAATTTTCCATCCTTATTCCATCTTTTCTTGCATTGCTCCATCATATAATCTATAGTCTGTCCATCTTTGAGCTTTGCTTGCTCTTGGGTTATTGTAGAAGCCATGTATTTATTAAAATATTGGCGGATGCAGTAATCAATCTCTGAAAATTTTTGATATTTATTTCCTTGTGCCATAACTTAATCAATTAAAAACCTAAAATCTGTTGACGAGCTTGTTCAATCGCCTTGTGATAAGCAGTCATCTGCTTTGGATAGTAACGGGACAACCAATCGTCCATTGCTATTTGATGGTTTATGAACTGTATAGCTTGTTGACGAGTTATCTCTATAGACTTTTCGCCTTTGTCTCTACCATTAAACCATGCCTTTGTCCAACAGCGCAAACCAGAAGTGTCAAAATATACAGAAGCTTCACGTTCTACGTCATAGCTGCCTACATTGATAGCCATGTTTTCCAGAGGGTCAACTATCAATCCGTCTTCGGTAGCTTGATTAGAAAGTTTTTTTTTTGCTGCTCATCCCCAATAGTTCGTTAAAATTTGAGATAAAGGCTAAGCAGTTTTACGCTGCCAGCCAA
>ERZ780141.1665-NODE-1665-length-12484-cov-4.576716_pt1 | contig 12484 bp, 8 predicted proteins | sample MGYA00433080_ERZ780141 | MGnify/ENA primary metagenome ERZ780141 (study PRJEB29588, sample SAMEA2154047) | human gut metagenome | biome: human gut; feature: human-associated habitat; material: faeces | place: Denmark | collected 2008/2010 ... | reverse complement strand
GTCTGTTGAAGATGGCTTCGCGCAGCTCGGCCGGACGCTCGTCGAGGTCGCCCAGGTGCTTGATGGCTTCCGTGAAGGTTTCTTTCTCCTTCATGGTGAGCGTCTTTATGCCTTCTCCACCTCATCCTCTGTGAGGTTGGTGGCCATCGCTATCTGCGAGATGGTAAGTGCCCCGCTTGCTTTGAGGTTGCGTGCGATGCTCAGCCTTTCCTCTTTACGTCCTTCGGCTCTACCTTCGGCTCTACCTTCAGCTCTACCTTTCCTTTCAGCCGTCACCAGGCAGCTATACCAGTCTCTGAAGTTCTTCAGGCTTTCCTCGTAGTCCTGTCGCTCTACGGGAGTATATTTGGCTATTTCGGCTTGCTCAAAGAGTCTGTTGAAGATGGCTTCGCGCAGCTCGGCCGGACGCTCGTCGAGGTCGCCCAGATGCTTGATGGCAAAGAGCCACTTGTCATAGAGGCTGCTCTCCTCGGTCAGCGGGGTGTTGTACTTGGGCATCTCCAGATAGAGGTAGGATAGTTTGTCGTAGAACACCTTTCCCGTGGTCATATCCACCAGTTTGACCGTGTGTGTGAAGTCGCTGTCATTGTCGAAGGTGAAGTTGAGGAAGCAGATGGTATATACGCGCTTCAGTTCATAGTCCCACGACTTGCCCTGCTTGGCCTGTTCGCGTATGGGGAAGGTGGAGTAGAAGATGGAGCGGTCCTTGAAGAACTGCTGCTCTCCGTTTTGCATCTCAATGAGAATCTTCTCGCCCTTTTCTGTCTCGCAATACACATCGAAGACAGCTCTGCGCTCTGTGGCAGTCACCCCCAGGTTTTCGGTATTGAGGTAGGTGATGTCCAGGAAGTGCTCTGTCCCCTCGAAGCAAGAGTTGAGGAACGAGAGCAACAGGTCTTTGTTGGCCTCGGTCCCAAAGAGTTTCTTGAACGCGAAGTCCGTGTAGAAGTTCACATATCTGGTCTGTGGGTCTGTCAGTGACATGGTGTTGCCTTTCTTTAATGGTTTGACAATGTTATGCGATGAAGTGCAGTGACTTGCACCATACAGTCGCAAAAGTACGAACTTTTCCCCTTACCTCCAATCATTCGAGCCAGATATCTGAATCTTTTGTGTGCAAGTACCTGGTGCAGTCAGCCTGGTGAAGCTGCCGGGATTTGATGCTTCTGGCCGATTTCCAGGGGGCTGCTTCGTGTTTTGGATCCAATAAGAGAAGGGCAGTAACGGGACGCTATACCTTATATATTATATCAGACATACCGTCTCTCTGAGTCGTTCGGCTTGCGAAAGTGTGTGGCTATACCTTATATATTATGTCAGACATACCGTCTCTCTCTGAGTCATTCGGCCTGTGAAGGCGTGTAGCTATACCTTATATATTATGGCAGACAGGGCAAAATCCCATCATGGAGCAGCCGTTCTCTTTTGGTAAAAGAGCCATCCTGTTCGGGTAAAAGTCGCCCTCTCTTACAGCCAAAAAGGCGGGAGAACAGGGTGGGGTAAAGACCGCTCTGGCAAGCAAAAGTTTACATTTCTGCCCAAGTATGGTGACAAAGTGGAAATAAATGTGTAATTTTGCCTTGTTTTTTGAAAGCAAAACGGTAATAACGAAGACAAGAGATGAGTAAACTGATGAAACCGGAGGGCTATCGTGCCCTGTTGGATTTGAAGCAGACCGAACTGGCCATCAAGAATATAAAGGACTTTTTCCTGAGTGGACTGAGCACCGAACTCCGTCTGCGCAGGGTGACTGCCCCGCTGTTTGTGTTGCGCGGGCTGGGACTGAATGATGACCTGAACGGTGTGGAGCGTCCGGTCAGTTTCCCTGTCAAGGATATGAACGAGGCTGTAGCCGAGGTGGTACACAGTCTGGCCAAGTGGAAGAGAGTCACTCTGGCCGACTATCAGATAGACCCCGGTTTCGGTATCATCACCGACATGAATGCCATCCGCCCCGATGAGGAACTCGACAATATCCACAGTCTCTATGTCGATCAGTGGGACTGGGAGCGTGTGATACTGCCCCAGGAGCGTACCATTGCTTTCCTCAAGCGCATTGTCCGCAAGATCTACAGCACCATCCTGCGCACCGAGTTCTACATCTGTGAGACTTATCCCCAGCTGCAGCACTTCCTGCCCGAGGAGGTACACTTCATCCACAGCGAGGAGCTGCTGCGCATGTATCCCGACAAGACTGCCAAGGAGCGCGAAGACCTCATCTGTCAGAAGTATGGGGCTGTGTTCGTCATGGGCATCGGCGGCAAGTTGTCCAACGGCCAGGAGCACGACATGCGTGCACCCGACTATGATGACTGGAGCACCCCCAACGAGGAAGGATTCCTGGGACTCAATGGTGACTTGCTGGTGTGGTATCCCACCTTGGGCAGGAGCATCGAACTCAGCAGCATGGGTATCCGCGTAGATGCCGAGGCTCTGGAGCGCCAGTTGGCCCTGCAGGGCAAGGAAGACCGCAAGAGCCTCTTCTTCCATCGCCGCCTGCTCGAAGGTTCGCTTCCCCTCTCTATCGGAGGCGGAATAGGCCAGAGCCGCCTGTGCATGATACTCCTCCACAAAGCCCACATCGGCGAAACCCAGTCCAGCATCTGGCCCGACAGCATGCGTCGTGAGTGCCGCGAGGCAGGCATGCCTCTCATCTGACATTTTGGGGGTGAAGACAGCAGGCCGGCAGGAGGGATAAAAACGCCCTGTGGCAGACGGCAAGACCGCTGGCCCCTTGTGCATCAGAACATTTTGGAGACAATAAGACGAGAGCAAGAAAGGCGCGTCATGGTGACGCGTCTCATTTATTATCAATAACCAATGTACAACAAACAGATTCAGAAGTCAGAAGTCGTTACCTGGAGGCAGTTTGCCCACCGGGGTTACAGCGCTTTTGCCAGCCTGCACCGTCAGGTGAGAATCGGTGTGCTCAGTGTGGCCACCCTCGGTGTGGCTGCCAAGGCAGAAGCCCAGTTGAGCCAAGCCCCTGCGCTTGAGCCCAAGGAAGAGCCTACCGAAGAGGTGAAGCCACTCGACGAGGTGACCGTAAGCGGCACTCTGGCTCCGCTGACTCAATTGCAGTCGGCACGTATCGTTACTGTACTCCAGCGTCAGGACATCGAGCAGGCGGGGGTACAGAGTATCAACGACCTATTCAAGTTAGCCACGGGCGTGGATGTCCGGCAGCGCGGTGGCTTTGGTATCCAGTCGGACATCTCCATCGATGGCGGCATCTTTGACCAGATTACCATCCTGCTCAACGGTGTCAACATCAGCAATCCACACACAGGACATCTGGCCGCAGACTTCCCCGTCAGCATCAGCGACATCGAGCGTATTGAGGTGCTCGAGGGTGCCGCCAGCCGTGTGTATGGCGGACAGAGTTTCGGTGGGGCCATCAATATCGTAACCCGTCATGAGCAGGAGACCACCCTCGAGGCAGGAGCCCAGGGCGGCAGCTTTGGCACCTTCGATGCCGATGCCCGTGTGGGACTGATACTTGGGCGCACCGGACACAGGGTAAGCGGCGGTGGCGGACGCAGCGACGGCGGTGCGCTCAACAGCGACTGGCGCAAGGGCCAGCTCTATTATCAGGGCGACTTCAGCAACCGGCACATGACCCTCGACTGGCAGTTCGGCTTCTCGAAGAAGTCCTACGGAGCCAACACCTTCTACAGCGCAGCCTATCCCGACCAGTATGAACGCAACGAGCGCTACCTCATCTCGGTGCAGGGAGAGACCAAGGGCAAGTTCCACTTCACCCCGCAGGTATATTGGAACCGCACATATGACAATTTCCAGCTCGTGCGCGGAAAGCAGTTCGGCGAGAACTTCCACCAGGCCGATGTGTATGGCATCAAGGCCGGAGGCTACTTCAACTGGTGGGGCGGCAAGACAGCGCTGGGTGCCGAACTGCGTCAGGAGGGTATCCTGAGCACCAATCTGGGCAGAGACCTCAGTCCTGAGCACTATGTGGATGCCCGCCACGGACATGGCACCCAATACACCCGCCAGGACGACCGCACCAGCGTCTCTTACAATCTGGAGCATAATATACTGCTTGACCGCTGGACCATCTCGGCCGGACTGCTTGCCAATATGACCACCAGCGTGGATCACCGCTTCCGCTTCTATCCCGGAGTAGATATCGCCTACCGTCCCGCCACGGGATGGAAGCTCTTCCTCTCCTACAACAAGGGATTCCGCTTGCCCTCCTTCACCGAACTCTATTACAAGAGCGCTACACACGAGGGCAACCGCGGACTGAAGCCTGAGCACAACCGCTCGGTACAGCTGGGCGTGCAGTATGCCACTGCAGGATTCCAGGGTACCCTGCGCGGATTCTATCATCGTGGCAACCGCATGATAGACTGGGTGATGTACACTGCCGAGGATAACTATCACAGTGCTGCATTCAATCTGGACAATATGGGCGTGCAGGCCGATGCACGTGTGAGCTTCCCCGAGCTGTTTGATAAGAACACCTGGTTGCGCTCGCTGAGCGTGGGCTATACCTACATCCACCAGAAGCGCCACGATGACACCCCCATCTTCAAGAGCAATTATGCCATGGAGTACCTGCGTCATAAGTTTGTGGCAAGCCTCAACCACCGCATCTGGAACCGCCTGTCGGCCACCTGGAGCGTGCGTTGGCAGGACCGCATGGGCAGCTACCTGCGTTACAGCGGCACCTATGTGGATCCCTCCACAGGCTTCCTGCGCGGCGAGAGCACAGGCCAACTGGTGGATTACAGTCCCTATGCCACCCTCGACCTCAAGCTGCAGTGGACAGCCGAGCAGTACCAGGTGTTTGTACAGGGAACCAATATCACCAACCACAAGTACTACGACCTGGGCAATGTGCAGCAGCCTGGCATCTGGGTGATGGCAGGCGCCAGGGTGAAGTTCTAAGGGAGGCTTCATGTCCCTTTTGCCCTTCCATCAGTTGGGATGGGGCAGAAGGCAGAACACCGAAAACCGCTTTGCTGCCCGCCGCTGCAAAGTTTGTCATAAAACGCACCGCACTGCGAGAACCAACGCAGCGCGGTGCGTTTGCATTTGCAGCGCGGTGCATTGGCAATCGCAGTGCGCCGCACAGCCCATCGTTCCCTTGTTCCCAATAATTATCCTTTATGTCACAAACGCTTTGTCATTTCACTCAAAATCATTACTTTTGCGCTTAAATCGAAAAATCCGATGAGTAGAATAGCCTTTACCGCAGCGCTTCTGCTGCTGAGCCTGTGCGCCAACGCCTTTACGTTGGTCATTGATGCCGGACATGGCGGCAGGGACGGAGGAGCAAAGGGACGCTTCAGCAAGGAGAAGAATATCAACTTGGCTGTGGCGCTTGCGCTGGGCCGCCTGGTGGAGGACAACTGCAAGGACGTCAAGGTGATATATACCCGCAAGACAGACGTGTTCGTGGAGTTGGACGAGCGTGCCAATATAGCCAACCGCGCAAAGGCCGACCTCTTCATAAGCATACACACCAACAGCACCGCCAGCAAGGTGGGACCACGCGGAGCAGAAACCTACACGCTGGGTATGCACCGCGCTGCCGATAATCTGGAAGTGGCCAAGCGGGAGAACTCCGTCATCACGCTGGAGAGCAACTACGAGCAGAAGTACGAGGGTTTTGACCCTAACAGCAGCGAGAGCTACATCATCTTCGAGTTGATGCAGGACCAGAACATGGCCCAGAGCGTGAAGCTGGCACGCAAGGTGCAGGAGCAGTTCCGCTCCACGGCAGGACGCCTGGACAAGGGTGTGCATCAGGCAGGCTTCCTGGTGCTGAGGGCTACCAGCATGCCCAGTGTGCTGGTGGAGCTGGGTTACATCAACAATCCCTCGGAGGAGACATACCTCAACAGCCAGGCGGGCATAGCGGCAATGGCCAAGAGCATCTACCGCGCATTTGTGGCATACAGGAAGTGAGCGGTGCGGGATAAGGGATTCCCACGCACGGCTTATATATATAATAAGGAATATACAGAACGGTAAAATGAGAAAAGAAGTCAAGATAGGTCTCACAGGTGTAGCAGCCCTGATGATACTCTTTTTCGGTATCAAGTTCCTCAAGGGCGCCAACCTCTTCAGTTCGAGCAGTACCTACTACATCCGCTTCAGCAATGCAAAGGGACTCAGCAAGAACAGCACAGTCTTTGCCGACGGCTACAATGTGGGCACGGTGAGCGATATCATCTATGATTATGAGCATCCCGGACAGGTGCTTATCCAGATATGCACCAATCGCGGACTGCGCATCCCCAAGGGCAGCAGCGCCTCTCTCGACGAGGCTATGCTGGGCGGCTGCACGCTCAATATGCTGCTTGCCACCAATCCCCGCGAGTCCTATCAGCCCGGCGATACCATCATGGGCAATGACGAAGGCGGACTCATGTCGAAGGCCGAGGACTTGATGCCCAAGGTGGATCAGGTGCTGGCCAGGGTGGATACTCTGCTGGCCACGCTCAACATGCTGGCTGCTGACCCCAACCTCCCCCTTATCCTCAAGAACGCCGAGACGCTGACCGCCAATCTCAACGAGAGCAGCCAGCAGCTCAACCGCCTCCTCTCCCGCGATGTGCCTGCCATGACACGCACCTTCACCCAGGCTGGAGAGAATGTGGCAGCACTCACCGACAACCTCAACAAAATCAATCTGCAGAGCACTATGGACAGTGTGAACTGCACCATAGGCAATGTCAACCGCATGGTGGTACAGATGCAGAGCGAGGAGGGTACGCTGGGACTGCTCATGAAGGACCCCTCGCTGTACAACAGCCTCAACCATACCGTGCAGAGCGCCGATAGTCTGGTCAATGACCTCAAGGCTCATCCCAAGCGTTATGTGCACTTCTCTGTCTTCGGCAAGAAGGAGAAGTAACAGGCTCTGCCAGGCGGGATTTCTCCCGCAAGCAGACGCGGCAATGATGCCACCGCACCGTTAATTGAATTTATTCAAAATTAACGGGACTCCCCATGGGAAAGCGGTGCCAGCTTGTTGACGCTTGGTTTATCGGCAGTTAGGACTTCTTTAGGCGTCCTGTTTCGATGCATTAGTCAAAGCCATGTGCTGGGCTATGTATCAGTCACTTGTGCCCAAGAGGGGTCGGAAACGCGACAAAGCGACAACGGCGTGTTTCTTCATCTGTTGAAATTCAGTGCTTTGTGGCGCGGATGAAGGTGGGGGAGCATGAGGAGCAAAATTTGGAGCGCGTGCAAAAAGTGTGTACATTTGCAGAGAATTTCTCGCAAGGAAACGACTAAAAGGCAATTAAATCTCAAGAACTAAGGATGGATAAGTCACCACGCGATAAGTGGAAGGAATGCCTGGGCATTATCAGGAACAACTTGGACGAGCAGAGGTTCAACACATGGTTTGAGCCTATCCGCTTCAAGTCCTATGACCAGGACAGGAAGGAACTCACGATATTCGTTCCCTCCAGTTTCTTCTATGAGTATCTGGAAGGTCACTACCGGAGAATCATGCATATGACTATCGCCAAGGTGTTCGGTGCCGACCAGCACTTGAAGTACGAAGTGAAGGTGGCCGGCAAGGAGACCGTGAATGTGGAGAGTGACGAACCTACCTTGCTGGACAAGCAGCCCCGTGCAGCGGTGCCCGCCAACCAGTCGCCGCGTATAGCTCAGGCGGCAGGAGCACCCCAGGATCTGGACTCCTGTCTCAACATGAAGCAGAACTTCGGGAACTTCATCGAGGGCGTGAGCAACAAGTTGCCTCGCAGCATCGGACTCTCTATCGCCGAGAATCCCAGCCAGCAGACTTTCAACCCCCTCTTTATATACGGACCCAGCGGAGTGGGCAAGACCCATCTGGTGAATGCCATCGGTACGCGCATGAAGGAGCTTCACCCCGACAAGAGGGTGCTCTATCTGAGTGCACGTCTCTTCGAGGTCCAGTACACCTCATCCGTTCGCCAGAACAGGATAAACGACTTCATGCACTTCTATCAGAGCATCGACATGCTCATCGTGGATGATATACAGGAGATGGTGGGCAAGCAGGCCACACAATACACCTTCTTCCACATCTTCAACCACCTGCGTCAGAATGGTCGTCATATCATCCTCACCAGCGACCGTCCGCCTACGGCATTGCAGGGGATGGAGGATAGAATGATCACCCGATTCCAAAGCGGACTGCTGGCCGAGCTGGAGAAACCCGAGGAGCGCCTGCGCAGGGACATCCTGGAAAGCAAGATCAAGCACGACGGACTCAGAATCCCCGAGAAGGTCATCGACTATATCTCGCAGAACGTGAGCGACAGCGTGCGTGAGCTCGAGGGAGTGGTGCAGAGCCTGCTGGCCTATTCGGTGGTGTTCAACCGCGATGTGGATCTGCAGTTTGCCATGCGCATCATGAACCACAACATGCATGTAGATCGCAAGCGCACCATTACGGTAGATCAGATAGTGGAGCACGCATGCGAATACTTCCAGATCAAGCAGGAGGATGTATATGGCAAGAGCCGCAAGGCAAACATCGTGCTCGTGAGACAGTTGAGCATGTACTTGGCACAGCACCACACTCAGTTGACCGCCAGCAGGATAGGCAATCTTGTGGGAGGCCGCAATCACGCCACCGTGATTCACAGCGTGCGCACCATAGAGAACCGCCTGAAGAGCGACAAAGACTTCCAGAAGAAGGTGACAGAGCTGGAGGGGAAACTCAAGGCATGACTTTTATACCATAATAATATAACGTATGATGAACATCAGCACTCGCAAGACCATACGGAAATATACGCAGCAGCCCATCTCTGATGAGCTGCTGAACCGCTTATTGGAGGAGGCTTCCCACACCCAGACAATGGGCAACCTGCAACTCTACAGCGTGGTGGTCACACGTTCGCAGGAGGCCAAGCAGGCATTGGCACCCTTCCATTTCAACCAGCCCATGGTGACACAGGCTCCCGTGGTGCTGACCATCTGTGCCGATTTCAGGCGGGTGAGCGACTGGTGTGAATGTCGTCAGGCGGTGCCTGGATACGACAATATGCTCAGCTTCATGAATGCTGCCACCGATGCCTTGCTCTATACGCAGACCTTCTGCAACCTGGCTGAAGAGCAGGGGCTGGGCATCTGCTACCTGGGCACCACGCTCTATATGCCTGCACAGATAGCCGAGCAGTTGCATCTGCCTGCACTCACCTTCCCCGTGGCAACACTCACCGTGGGCTGGCCCGACGAGAACCCTGGGCAGCAGGACCGTCTTCCCCTTGACTCCTTTGTACATCAGGAGAGCTATCAGGCCTATACCCCCGAGCGCATCGACCGCTTCTATTCAGCCAAGGAAGCATTGCCCGCCAATCAGGGCTTTGTGGAGGAGAATGGCAAGGAGACGCTTGCGCAGGTTTTTACAGACGTCCGCTATACCCGCAAGGACAATGAGGCCATGTCGCATGGAATGTTTGCGGCACTTCGCAAACAGGGTTTTCTGAAGCAGGAACCCAGTGTGGCTCCTCTCGAGGTGGTGGAAACCAGACCCGAGACACTGGAGTGCGATGTGGTGCGTTTCCAGAACAAGAAAGAGAAGTGGGTGGCTTTCGTGGGACTGCTCAACGGACATCCCTATGAGATATTCACCGGTCTGATGGACGATGAAGAAGGCATCGCACTGCCCAAGAGCGTGACACACGGCCGCATCATCAAGCATGTGGATCGCGACGGACAGAAGCGCTACGACTTCCAGTTCGAGAACAAACGTGGCTACAAGACCACTATCGAGGGTCTCAGTGAGAAGTTCAACCCCGAGTATTGGGATTATGCCAAGCTCATCAGCGGCGTTCTGCGTTATCGCATGCCCATTGACCACGTCATCAAACTCGTCACCTCGCTCCAACTCGAGAGCGATAATATCAATTCCTGGAAGACAGGAGTGGCCAGGGCACTCAAGAAGTATCTGCCCGAATCGCTGCAGAACGAAGACGTGACAGAGGAGTGAGCAGGCGTATGAATGTGGATATCTTCATCAAGCGACTGCGCCTCTATGGCCGTCATGGAGTGCTTCCCCAGGAGAGGGAGGTGGGTGCCAACTTCTATGTGACCCTCACCGCTGCTGCCGACGTGAGCGATGAGGCACTGCTGCACGACCGTCTGGAGGGTACCGTGGATTACAGCAAACTTGTGGAAGTGCTGGAGCGGGAGATGGCAAAGCCCTCAGCCTTGCTCGAACATGCGGCCATGCGGATGGCTTCCAGCGTGCTCCGCGACTTCCCCATCATATCCAGGGTAGAGCTCGAATTGGAAAAGGAAAACCCGCCCATGGGAGTGCAAACTGAGGGCGTTGGAGTCAAAATAGTGCACGTAAGGTGATATTGTCATCGCAAAACTGCGCAAAAAGAATAAAATTGCGTAATTTTGCGATGAATTTGTATTTAGTTAATCATAAAATGGGAAACTTAGGTATCGGATTGGAACTTATGATTGTGGGCATGCTCACCGTGTTCGTCATTCTGCTCATCGTTATATGGGGCGGAAAACTGCTTATTGCTGTGGTCAACAAGGTGGCTCCCGAAGAAGTTGTTCCTGCTAAGAAGAGTGCAAAGCCAGCCAGCACAATCGATGGCGGCACAATGGCAATCCTTCAGGAAGTGGTGAGTCAGATTACAGGCGGAAAGGGCAAAGTGGCCTCTGCAAAGAAAATCTGATGGCCATGCCGGGCCGTTGTGTGTCAAGCCGAAACGGTTTGCTCTCCTCGGTCCCAAGCCGTGCAATGGCACCGGCATACAGATAAACAGAATATCAGTTTCCCTTTTGACAGTCAGTTGAGCCGCGTCTGACGAAACAGTCAGAGCACAGCGCGGGCAAGCGGACATAACAGGGAAACCTCAAGTAATATTAAGGAAAGAAAGTAACAAGATATCGCAAATGAAAAGAGAAGTAAAGTTTAGCTTGGTTTTCCGCGACATGTGGCAGAGTGCAGGCAAGTACCAGCCGCGCGTGGACCAGTTGGTGAAGGTGGCTCCAGCCATTATCAAGATGGGTTGCTTTGACCGTGTGGAGACAAACGGAGGAGGCTTCGAGCAGGTGAACCTGCTGTATGGAGAGAACCCCAACAAAAGTGTTCGCCAGTGGACAAAGCCTTTCCATGAGGCTGGAATACAGACACACATGCTGGACCGCGCGCTCAACGGACTTCGTATGAGCCCATGTCCCAAGGACCTTCGCAAACTCTTCTATAAGGTGAAAAAGGCTCAGGGTACCGACATCACCCGCATCTTCTGCGGACTCAACGACCCCAGAAACGTAATCCCCTCTATCCAGTATGCCAAGGAGGCCGGCATGATAGCCCAGGCTTCGCTGTGCATCACCCACAGCCCAATACACACTGTGGAGTACTACGTGAACCTGGCCAAGACATTCATCGAGGCTGGTGCCGACGAGATTTGCCTCAAGGATATGGCTGGCATTGGCCGTCCTGTATCACTGGGCAAGATTGTAGAGGGCATCAAGGCTTATAAGAAGGATATTGTCATCCAGTATCACAGCCACGCCGGTCCTGGTTTCTGCATGGCCTCAATCCTTGAGGTGGCAAAGGCTGGCTGCGACTATATCGACACCTCTATGTCTCCTCTGGCTTGGGGAACAGGCCATGCCGACATCATCGCCGTACAGGAGATGCTGAAGGATGCCGGTTTCCAGGTGAAGGAAATCAATATGGAGGCATACATGGAGACACGTACACTCATCCAGGAGATGTATGATGACTTCCTGGGTTATTATATTCCCAAACTCAATCATATCAACAACTCTCTGCTGGTGAAGCCCGGTCTGCCTGGCGGTATGATGGGTTCACTGATGACTGACCTCGAGGATAACCTGAAGAGCCTGAACAAGTGGAAGGTGAAGAACGGCCAGCCCGAACTGACCACCGACCAGCTTCTGGTGAAGCTCTTTGACGAGGTGGCTTACGTTTGGCCCAAGGTGGGTTACCCCTGCCTGGTGACTCCTTTCAGCCAGTATGTGAAGAACCTCGCTCTGATGAACGTTATCCAGATGGAGAAGGGCAAGGCTCGCTGGAGCATGATAGCCGACAACATCTGGGATATGATCCTGGGCAAGAGCGGACGCCTGCCTGGTGAGGTGGCTCCCGAACTGGTAGAAATGGCCAAGGAACAGGGACGTGTGTTTGAGACAGAGGATCCTCAGTCTTACTATCCCGATGACCTGGATACCTATCGCCAGAAGATGCAGGAGAAGGGTTGGGAACTTGGCGAGGACGACGAGGAACTCTTCGAGTACAGCATGCACCCATCTCAGTACGAGGCTTACAAGAGTGGCAAGGCAAAGGCAGACTTCGAGGCTGACCTGGCTGAGCGCAAGGCAAAGGCAAATGGCGCCAGTGCTGCCGAGTTGCCTAAGAGCATCAAGGTGAGCGTAAACGGACAGACCTACGAGGTGAACATCGCTTATGGCAATGAGGCACCTGTTGCCACCACAGCTTCCACTGCATCGGCTG
>ERZ780141.1663-NODE-1663-length-12492-cov-4.327571_pt1 | contig 12492 bp, 10 predicted proteins | sample MGYA00433080_ERZ780141 | MGnify/ENA primary metagenome ERZ780141 (study PRJEB29588, sample SAMEA2154047) | human gut metagenome | biome: human gut; feature: human-associated habitat; material: faeces | place: Denmark | collected 2008/2010 ... | reverse complement strand
CCGTGGCCAGTTCAAAATAGTCGTAGCAACAGTTCTCGAGCATCATGCAATGGAGCTGCTGGCGTTCGGCCAAATCCACCAACTGCCACGCCTCGCGGATGGTCATCACCGCCGGCACCTCCACCGCCACATGATGACCGTGCTCCAAGGCACAACAAGCCATGGAGAAATGGCTGGCCCAATCGGTACACACATATACGAGGTCGAGGTTGGGCATGTCGCACAGTTGCTCCGCCGACGAGAAGGCCAGCGCAGCGGGTCGCCCATTGTCGCGCAACAGTTGCTGAACATCGGCCACGCTATCGGCCGACAGGTCGCACACGGCCACTATGTCGGTGCGTTCCAAGTGGCACCAACGCATCACGGCCTCGCGTCCACGTTGGCCCAAGCCCACAAAGCCCACCCGCACCCGCCCCATCGGCTGTGCGGCAAGTCCCACCACCGACCGTTGTCCAGCAGGTCGTGAGGGTTGGAAGGAGGAAACAGAATAGTGCTTCACGCTACAAATCATTTTTATGATAACGTATCGCTACAACCGATTATTTTAAAGCGAAGCCAAAAAACTTGCCCTGGAGGCTCGTCACATTCAACAATAATGTGTATTTTTGTAACGAAATGACTACAACTATCATCATCAGCATTGTGGCGGCCATCCTCATGGTCGCTGTGGGTTTCATCCTTGGAACCCGTGGGAAGAGTGGTCAGCAGGGCGACAACGCCGTGCTGCTCGACAACCTGCGTTACCAACTGGCCAATCAGGACCAAAAGATGAAGCAGCAGGAACAGACGTTGTCCGCACAGCAAGAAACCATCCGTAACCTGACGGCCGAGCGCGATGTGCAAAAGGCACACGCCGACAGCTTCCGCGAACAGCTCACCTCACAGAAAGACGACTACGAACAGCGCTTACGCTCGCAAAAGGAAGAGGCCGACGCCACCCTCAAGAGCGAGCGTGAGGAGCAGCAACGACGCCACAACGAGTTGCGCGAGGGTTACGACAAACAACTGGCGGAGCTCAAGGACGCCTACGAAAAACAGTTGGCACAGACCAAGGACGGCACGGAGAAACAGATAGAGGCGCTGCGCCTGATGAACAAGGAGCAGGTTGACAGCCAGATGAAACTCATCCGCGAGCAGATGCAAACCACTTCCGAGGAGGTGCTGAAACGACGCCAAGACGAGTTGGGCGAGCGCAACAAGGAGCAGGTGTCGAAGATCATCGACCCGCTGCAACAGAGCCTGAAGGAGATGCAGGAGGCATTCAACCTCTCGAAGAGCCAGCAGAGCGAGGCGCTGACCCGTCTCGACGAGACCATCAAGATCAACATGCAGAAGAGCGCCGAACTGGGCGAGACGGCTGACCGCCTGACACGCGCCCTGACGGGCGAGGTGAAGGTGCAAGGCAACTTCGGTGAGCTGAAGCTCAAACAGTTGCTCGAGGACATGGACCTCAAGGAAGGCGAACAGTTTGACACGCAAGAGACGTTGCGCGACAAGGTGGGACGCTCGGCCAAGGGCGACGACGGCAAGGGCCTCATTCCCGACTTCATCTTGCATTTCCCCAACAACCGGCACGTGGTGGTCGACTCGAAGATGTCGCTCACCGACTATGAGCGCTACATGAACGCCGAGGACGGCAGCGTGGAGAAAACCGACTATCTCAAGGCCCACATAGCCAGCGTCAGGGCGCAGGTGAAGCGCCTGGCGAAGAAAGAATACACCAAGTATCTGCCCAGCGGCTACAACCGCCTGAACTTCGCCATCATGTATGTGCCCATTGAGGGCGCGCTCAACCTGGCCCTGCTCAACGACGGTTCGCTGTGGCGCGAGGCTTACGACCAGGGCGTGCTCATTCTCGGCCCACAGACCATGTATATGAACCTGCGCGTGCTGGAGATGATGTGGACCCAGGTGCGACAATTGAAAAACCAGCAAACGATGATCGATGCGGCCAACACCATCATCGACCGCGTGCAGGATTTCGGCATGCGCTTCATGGATGTGGAGTCGAGCATGACCGACACCCTCAAAAAGATGACCAAGCTGAAAATCACCACGGCCGACAATGGGCCCAGCATCATCACCGCCGCCAAGAAGTTGCTGATGGCGGGCGCCAAGGAGAACAAGAAGAAAAAGACGCTCGACGAGATGGACGAATCGATGTTCATCGAGAGCGACACCGAGGCGACAGAAGAGAAAACGCAACCCAACAACAATTAAAACCCATAAAACCCCATATCATCATGGACGACAAAAAGAGGACATACGACACCGTGGTGGCCCAAGCCCAATGCCTGGTGGACGGCGTAACCAACCATGTGGGAGCACTTGCCAACATCACGGCCCTGCTCAAAGAGGCCTTCCCCTATTACTTCTGGGTGGGATTCTATCTCGTGAAAGACGACCAACTGGAACTGGGACCGTTCCAAGGTCCCGTGGCATGCTACACCATTGGCAAGGGACGCGGCGTATGCGGCACGTCGTGGGCACAGGTCCAGACACTCATTGTGCCCGATGTAGAGCAATTTCCCGGCCACATCGCCTGTTCCTCACGCTCCCGCTCGGAGATCGTGGTGCCCATCCTGCGCAACGGCAACGTGGTGGGCGTCATCGACGTGGACAGTGAGCAGCTCAACTCCTTCGACACCATCGACCAAGAAGGCCTGGAGCGCATAGCCACCCTCTGCGAGCCTTTGGTGTAATCAAACCATAAAACAACATCCGGCATCTGGCCTTCATCTTGATGACACAACCGCTTGCTCATTTCTTCAACCCCAATCAGTCATTAAACCAAAATAGGAGAAATAATACCATGAAAAAAGCGATTCTCCTCATTACCACGCTCCTCGCATTGGTGAGTTGCGGCGAGCGCACCCCACAAGACCTGTTCGACGAGGACAAGTCGGGGGTCGTATTGATCCTCAACGAGTATTACTACACCATGAAGCTGCCCAACGGCAACACCCTGTATTTCACAGGAATAGACGACGACGGAAGCCTTGAGAACCTGTCGGCGGACTACAACGACATCAAGGGCAAGCGCCAAACGCTCAGTGGCACGGGCTTCTTCATCGACAAACAGGGCACCATCATGACCAACCGCCATGTGGCCCAGCCCGCCATCGACAAGAAAGCCGTGAAGGAGAGCTACAACAGTTTGGTGGCATCCCTCAAGGCTTATTTCGGCGCCCAAATGGAAGAACTGGCCGATCAGTACCGCACGCTGGAGAACCAGAAGAGCGACTGTGTGAGCTTCGACTTCTACGGAAACGCCTATCAGGACGAGGAGAAACTGCAAGCCATTACCACCCAACAGGGCGAACTGGAGGAACAGTTCAACCAACTGCGCGATGTGCGCGAGTCGATGAACGACCATGTGTCGTTAGACGAGTTGCAAATAGCGGTGGTTTGCGAGGTGGGCATTGCTTACAACAACACTTACGTGACCTCGAGCAGCGATTTGCTCGACAAGAACCCGTGTGTGGTGACGAAGGTGTCGGGCAAGGAAGACACCGACCTGGCGCTCATCCAACTGAAGAACAAGACCACACCCGAAGGGGCATACGTGTTCAATACCGACGGCAAGGCCGACGTGGGCCTGGTGGCCAAGGTGAAAGACCTATTTTCCTCGCACAACGATGAGATTCTGCAAATCGACCAACAGTTGTACATGATTGGTTACAACGCAGGTCCGGTATTGGCCAACACCAAGCAAGGCATACAGGTGCAGATGACCAGCGGAAAGGTGACCCAACTGCCCGACGGCGACCGTTTGCTCTACAGCATACCCACCGTGCAGGGGTCAAGTGGAAGCCCTGTCATCGACAGCCAGGGCCGTTTGGTGGCGGTAAACTTCGCCAAGTTGGCCGCAAGCGACAACTTCAACTTCGGCATTCCACTCAATAAGGTGAAGGCTTTCCTCAAACCTTAGGGAAGAAAAGACACCTAAGGGGGATGGGCGAAAGAACGCATCGCATCTAAGCGACTTTCTATTGTGCAATGCGGCTCACACGATCTCAACCACGGTGAGCACATTGCCCTGGACCGTGAAACGCACATCGCGGCCCTCAAACGGCATGCCATACGTCTTGTTGGCGTCGTTCTGATAATGGGGACGTGGGTCGAGGGCCAGCACCTGGCGCAACACGGCGGTGGCGTCGGCACCCAACGCAGCCTCCATCTCGGGAGGCACGACCACCGTGAGGCGTTGCATGGGATGACTGTCGACGAAGCCCGACCGCACACCCTCATGGCAATCGGCATAAGCCACATACGGCTTGATGTCGAAAATGGGAGTGCCATCCATGAGATCGGCGCCCATGACGTGGATGACCGGCCCTTTCGACGTGGCCCACTCCACATGGTCGAGTTTCACCGAAGAGAGCCCCAGCGGATTGGGGCGGAACGGTGAGCGCGTGGCAAACACGCCCATGCGCACATTGCCCCCCAACACCGGCGGGCGTACCACAGGACTGACGGCCTGGTGGCGGTTGGCCGAGAAGGCCCAAATCAGCCAGAGATAATCGAACTCCTCGATGCCACGCAACGCATCAGCATTGCGCCATTCGGGCTCAAAGACAATGGTGCCACGCAAGTCGGGAGCCAAGCCGCTCTGCTTGGGAATGCCAAACTTGGAGGCAAACGGTGAATGGAAATGGGCTATGGGAGTGATGGTCATGACGGGTAAAACAAGCGTTTATCAGAACGTGTCGGTATGCGCGTTGTAGCCAAACGACAGAATCAGCATCAGCAGAATCTCCAACCAACACACCATAACCGGGATATACATATGCGGCGCATCGGGTTGGTAAGGCTTATAGGTCTCGGTCATGCGATGGAGCGACCGTTGGAAAACATAATAGACCAGCGAGGCGGTGACCACGCCCACCAGCATGCCTACAATGATGTCGCCGAAATAATGGACCCCCAAGTACATGCGCGACCAACAAGTGATGAAGGCCCACGCCATGAGCGTGGTGGTGAGCAGGTGGCGTCGGAACACATAATAGATGAAGAACGCCAATCCCCAACAGTTGGCCGAATGGGCCGATGGGAACCCATAGCGCCCACCACGATAGCCATCCACAATATGCACGAGGGGCGATATGGGATTATCGGTGTTGGCGGGGCGCAAGCGTCCCACGAAAGAGCGTATGAGAGAACCACTCATCTGGTCGTTGATGGTGATGAGCAAGGCCAATACAATGAGGCAAGTGACATTCACTCGCCACGGGAAACAACGAAACATGACATAGGCGATGCTCAGGTAGAACGGCAACCAGATGAACCGACCGCTGAACATCTGCATGAAATTGTCCCAATAATCATTGTGCAAACCATTGATGGCCAGGAATATTTGGGTGTCCCAGTCAACAAGGGTCTGAATGACGGTAGATAATAACAAGTCTGTCATAGTTACGTTTTGAATGGTTCATTGCTCACCCACGTCCCATGAGGCGGGGCACATAGCGGATAGAGCATGGCGCCGATGAAGATCAGCGCTGGGCGATATCGTCGAACAACACTTGCAGAAGCGCCTTGCCCCGCTGGAGGTTCTTACCCTTTTGTCGGCCCTCATCGATGACCGTACGCCCCAGTTTGTTATCGTAAATCATCGTGTTGTCGGTGTCGATGAATCCAATGCCATCGTTCATCAGGAAGAAGGCGTAATGGGGTATCGACGCATCGAAGATGTCCTTGCTGAATAGTAGGTCGTTGTGGGGCAAGCCCAACTGTGCGAGCAACGTAGCGGCAATGTCCTGCTGCGATGCGTATGTATCTACAACCATCGGCTTCTCGATGGCTCCACCCGTCCAAATCATAGGACAATGGAAGCGCCACGGCTTAAAATTATCGATTTCCTCAGGCCATGCGCCAAGATGATCGGGCACAATGACAACGAGCGAACGATCCCAGCGATCGGTCTTGCGAAGACTCTTCACAAAATCACCCAAATAACTGTCGACAAAGGCAAACGCATTGAGCGTCTTGTCTTGCATATACCCAGGCGGCACATCAAAAGGCTCGTGGGAGCTCGAAGTTTGTATGACACGCATCATAGGCCGCGACGGGCGTTCCACTTTCAACTCCTTCTCCACACGCTGAAACAGCAAGTTGTCGGGCACACCCCACTTGCTGAGGCGGGCTGAAACGGGGAAGTCGACATCAGAAATGATCGACGAGAACCCCTGGTTCACCAAGAACGAGCGCATGTTTGTGAAGTCGGCATCGCCACCATAATAATACTCCAAGCCATAGCCCGCCTTGGCCAAATGGCTCGCTATCGACGGCAGGGCAGCGGTTTTCTTGGGATATTTCATCAGGCTCACCACCGACGGAGCGGGATAGCCCATGAGGATCGACAACAGGCCGCGGTCGGTGCGGAAACTGTTGGCATAGAAATTGCGGAAGAAGATGCCCTCTTCGCTAAGCTTATTAAGGTTCGGCGTGACAGGCCACTTACGGCCATCCATGCCTTCTGCGAGGGTATGCATCACCGTGTCAGAGAAGCTCTCGAGAATGACGACATACACATCGGGCTGCTCACAGCGCAGCACTTGGGTATGGTTGGCGGATCCCACGGGTCGGTTCAAGTCTGCCACGATGCGATGGGCCTCCGCATCGTCCATGAAACGGTATTGCGAGGCGAAGTCTTCTTGGTGACTCATGCTCTCCATAAACGAGAAGAGCGGGTTCACGGCGGCATGGTTGAGCACCGAGTGGTGGGAGAAATACACCTTGCCCGTGTTCATCGACGACACCGTAACGCCACCGCGGATGGGCAGGAAGAGGGATGCCAGCAGCAACAGTTCTACCACCACAGGCCACACCTTACGCTTACCTTTCTGTCGGAAGGCCTTAAGATAGAGCAGGTGGAACACCAGGCTGATGAGGGCCACGACCAGCGCCAAGCCCACCAGCGCCATCAAGCCTTGGCCCCAACTGATGCTGGCCAAGGCGTCGGCGGGCGACGAGGTGAGGAAAAACACAGGGGTGCTATCGAGCGGAAAGCGCCAATAACCATACAATCCCATATTGGCCACGAAGCTCAGGGCCACGGCCACCGAGGCCACCCCGAAATAGGCGGCTAACGCAAGTCGCCACCATCGGTCGGCCGACGGTCGGCGAAACACGGCCAGCGGCAAGTCGCTCAGCAACAGCACGAGGGCCGGAATCACCGTGAGGTATCCGGCCATCGACAGGTCGAGCGGCAAGCCATGGCCCACCACGGGCCACAAATCAGTTAATCCTCCATCATAAACGAGGAGGAACACCGGTTTTTGCAGTATGAAAAGCAATGTCCAAGCCACAAAGGTGGCGACAATCAGAAATATCTTGTGCTTCAAGGTCGTTTATCTGAGTTCAACTTCGTTGCCTTTGGTGCATTCGAACCACGGCTCCACATCGCGCAGCGAAATGTCGTCGTATTCGAAAGGAGCGACAACCGTTTGGCTGCCATCGGGAAGCACCAGTCCCATCTTACCGTTCTTCTGCGCAATGATAGGCATGGTCATCATGTCGTCGACATAGACGTAGGGCGTGCGCAGGAACTCATATTCGGGCGACAAAAGCACATTGCCCTCATAGTCCTTGATGCCATACTTGCCATCCTTCTCGAACACCTCATGATACTTGAGGTACTTGTCCTTCATGCGTGTTACGTAGAATGACATGGTCTCATCATCGCCAATCATGCTGATAAAGTAATGGAACGTGTCGCAATAGTTGGCGATGGCGCGCGCCACAAGCATGCGCCACGAGAGGTCCTTGACAACCTTTCTGTTGAGATCGATGTAACGGGCCATAGCCTCCTCGCGCTGCGGCACGGTGAGGGTCTTCATGCGGGCCTCAAACTTCTCGAGCATCGCCAGCGAGCCATGCATGGCCTTGATGTAACGATGGATCTGCCGCCCCATCTCGTTGGCAAAAAACATGTCGACTTGCCGGGTCTCTATTTCTTCTCTAAACAATCCTTCCATAGCATTGGTTTGTTTGGTTTCTACATCCACAAAAGTACAAACAATCTGCCAACTGACCAAAAAGAAAACCACAAATATTTATCCCTCCCCATTCAATATCACGGCAAAACATCCTCGGCTCACGTCCGCTTCCCCTTCCATCAGCAAGAAAATGTCGTTTCGTGTCGATTTTCTTGGGTGCTTCTTCGCAATCATGCGTATTATTTATGTGTAACGGGAAACAGCAACCCCACACCCCTACAAGAGGGCTAAGGGCGCACAACGCTCCATTCGCCCACAGCGCCTATGGAACGAGAACCACTTGGCGCCGTCCCGATAGCAGTCCAAAGACAATATTAGGCTTTAGTTAGAAAAATAGTTGTTTAGCGAGAAGGGCTTATCCGCGGAACGACACCATGTGACGATTCGCACGGACAAGCCCTTTGTTTTTTAGGGAATGTAACGCTATGCGAGTGGCATGGGATTGGCGAAACTCACCGCGTTACGCAGCGATATTTTCCATGCCCCACTGCGGCTGGCGCCTCGTGCGTTAGAGCAATGTGGGCAACGCCTCGCTGAGGTCGCTGAAAGTCTTCTCAAAATCGCCAGTGTACCAAGGGTCGGCCACGTCGCGGTGCTCGCCTACGAGCGTCATGAGCAGGCTCACCTTGCCCTCGGTGTCGTTGATGCCCAACATCTTCAGCCACCTGAGGTTGTTGCGATCCATCACGAAGATGCGGTCATAATAATCATAATCGGCCTGTGTCAGCTGGCGTGCCTCGCGCCGTTGGAAAGGCACACCATGGTTGCGCAGGCAACGCTTGGCCGGCGGATACATGTCGTTGCCTATCTCCTCGGTCGACGTTGCCATACTATCAATCTCAAACTCGGCCTCCCGGCCCGCATCCTTCACCAGTTTCTTCATCAAGAACTCGGCCATCGGACTGCGACAAATGTTGCCGTGGCAAACAAATAACAGTTTTGTCTTCATGGTTCTCTGTACCATTCTTTTATGTACATGTAATGTTCTGCATACTCCAGAGCCTGCCCTTCGGGCGCGGTCTTCACCTTACGCGCAGGGACGCCAGCCCATATCTCGCGTGGTCCCACCTGTGAACCGGCCAGCACCACGGCGCCAGCGGCAATGATGGCCTGTTCGCCAATGTCGGCCTTGTCGAGCACCACGGCGTTCATGCCGATGAGCGCTCCACGCCTCACAGTGCAGGCATGCACCACCGCCCCGTGGCCTATCGACACATCGTCTTCGAGCACCACGGGCGCTCCCGCTGTCTGATGGATGCAAGCGCAATCCTGAATGTTCACTCGGTTGCCCACCACCACGGCGTCGACGTCGGCCCTGACAACGGCTCCAAACCACACCGAGCAGTCGTCGCCCATCGTGATATCGCCCGCCAATGTGGCGTTCTCGGCGAGAAAGCAGCGCTCGCCCCACTGGGGAGTCTTGCCCTTCACCGTTTGAATAAGTGCCATATCTTTCTGTCTTTTGATTTGTTTGTAACCCTAAACCCCATAGGTCGTTAGACCGAACCGGGTTGATGGTTAGGATGCCATAGTTTCTTTTCCTATCCAACGACCGATTTGGGCCAAACGCCATCAACAATGATGACCTAATGACCCATGGGGGTTGAAAGCAAAAAAAATGCCCATGGGCCATGGCGCAACGCACATACCCCATGAGCATCTCGTAATGATCGTGCTTACTTGGCAGCCTCAGCCGTGAAGTTGGTGATACGACTGCGGAACTGTCCGGCCTTCTTCAGCGGGAACACCAAGGTGCGAATGTAGTACATGTCGCCACGCTCGCCAAAGTTCACCTTCTTCACCCCGAGCGTCTCCACGGCCTTGCCGTTGACCAGAAGGGTTGTCTGCTCCTTGTCGCCACGGATAGCCACATGTGCCTTCTCGCCAGGATAGAACTGGTAGTTGAAATGATGCATGTAACCATCGCGACCGTATCCCAGCAAGCCCGCCACGGGATCGGAGAGGTAGAACGTGGTGCCGCCATCGGTAAAGAGCACCGTGCCTCGTGCCTCAGGCTGCGCATCGATGTCGAAGCTCACCTCATAGTTCCAACCGATGTTGTCGATCGGCAGCATGTCGCCCGGCTTCACCTGCGCCACCTGCAACTTGCCCGTGGGATGGTAACCGGCGTAGTTGACACCCGGTGCCTCGCGCACGTCCTGCGATTGGCGCTCAAAGTCGGCCCAAGGCAGCTTGGTGGCCGACGCGGTCCACATCTTCGTGGCCATCGTGCGGATAGCCGGCATGCAACGATAGTGTATGTCCTGGTCGGTGATGCCGTTGCCCACGATGTCGTTCCACACGGCAAACGCTCCACCCTTGATTTGCGGATGGCGCTCAGGGAACTTTTTGTTGCCACCGAGGTTGGCGGGAGTCCAGTCCTCGTAGAGCCACTTGCAGTTGAGGTAATCGTAGTAGTAGCCAGCCTTCGGAACGATGTAAACATATCCGTCGGGGATCGAAACGAGGTTGTAACCCAACTGGAGCATCGAGTCGGGGTTGGCATATCCCGTGTACCACAGGTCCATCAGCACATCCTTCACCTTAACGGGTGTGGTGCCGCGCGCATGGGTCAGTGCGCCCCACACCTTGGCTTTCTTGCCGTAGCCCTCCACGGTACGGATGTAACGGTCGGTGAGCTCGCGGAACTTCTCCACCACCTCCCGGTCGGCATTCGAATACTCGTCGGTGCCGATATGCATGTATTTGCCGCGGAACACCGGGTTCGGACCATCGAGATACTCCTTGAGCAGGGCGTCGAGGAACGTGTAGGTCTCAGGCTTGAAGAGGTCGAGGTGGTCCATGCCATACTTCTCACTGGCAATCTCCGGCTTATACTGGGTGAAGGCGAGCACATGGGCGGGCATGTCAATCTCTGGGATTATCTCCACGCCGAGGCTGTCGGCGAGCAATTGGAGATCCACAAACTCGCGCTTGGTGTAGTAACCATCGCGTGCCGTGAGGCCGGGATAGGTGTCACATTCCATACGGAAGGCAGCATAAGTCTTCATCCAGTCGTTGTCGAAGAATTGCTTGAAACCGTTGTCGTTGAGGTGGATCTGCAACGCGTTCATCTTATAATAAGAGAGGATACGCACATAATCGCGCAACATCGACATGGGCAGGAACTTACGTCCACAGTCGAGGAACGCACCGCGATAGCTGTAATCGGGCCAGTCGCGCACCACGCCCTTGGGCAGGCTCTTTCCCTTGCTGTTGTCGAGCATCTGCAAGAGCGTTCGGGTGCCCCAGTAAAGACCCTTCACCGTGGGAGCGCTGATCACCACGCGGTCGGTAACCGTGAGCGTGTAACCCTCCTCGCCCAACGCCTTGTCTTTCTTAATCTCCAGGTAGATGTCGCCCGCCTGTACCTTGTTGCGTGCAGGCAGTTGGGCCTCTGCGCCCAGCGATTTCTTCAGGTCGGCGGCGAGAATCTGCGCCACCTCCTTGACCTTGGCACTGTTAGCGTCTTTCTTCACAACAATGGCAGGCGCCGCAGCCTGCTGTCCATCGGCTGCGGTGAAGGTCAACAGGCCCTCGCCTCCCTTCCACACTTTCAGTTCAGGAATGACAAACGGTTTGTCGTTAACGGCCGAAGCGTGATGCGGCGCAAAGGCTGCCATGAGGCAACACACCGCAATAATGGTTTTCTTGATCATGTATTTTTTATTATTGGAATGTCTATCTGTTAGTTATCGATCAACGCCCCGTTGACCCTCGAAGGTCGACGGACGCGTTTTTTAGCGCGCTTTCTCGGCCTGCAACTTACCCTTTTCCCATGTAACGACGAGCGTTTCGCCCTGCTTCACGTCGACGGGGAGCGTCTGGCCCTTGTAGCGCACCACGCCGGCCTCGCCACTGTTGGAGCGGACACGCGCCTCGGCAAGCTGTCCGCCGCGCCACGTAATGTCCACCACGAAGTTGCCGCGGGCACACAATCCCTTCACCTCGCCGTCGGCCCATGCGTCGGGCAGGGCAGGCAAGAGATGGATGTCGCCATCTTGACTTTGCAGCAGCATCTCTGTAACGCCTGCCGTTCCTCCGAAATTACCATCTATTTGGAAAGGCGGGTGCAGGTCCCAGAGGTTGTCGGCGGTGCCGTTCTTCAGCAGGTTGCCATAGAGCTTGTAGGCATGGTTGCCATCAAGCAGACGTGCCCATAGGTTGAGCTTCCATCCCATGCTCCAGCCTGTGGCACCATCGCCACGATGCTCGAGCACCACCCGCGCAGCCTTGGCCAACTCGGGCGTGTGGGTCCAACTCACGGTGTGGCCAGGATGGAGGCCAAAGAGATGGTTTACATGGCGATGCTCATCCTTCGGATCATCGATATCGCGGCTCCACTCCATGAGCTGTCCGTAGCGGCCAATGCGGTAAGGAGGCAAATGGCGCAACACATCCTGCCACTGAGCCGATTCCGCTTGGTCCACTCCCAGGATGTTGGCGGCCTCCACAGCGTCGGTGAGCAGTTCGCGCACCATGCCGGTGGAGA
>ERZ780141.1662-NODE-1662-length-12497-cov-6.795451_pt1 | contig 12497 bp, 9 predicted proteins | sample MGYA00433080_ERZ780141 | MGnify/ENA primary metagenome ERZ780141 (study PRJEB29588, sample SAMEA2154047) | human gut metagenome | biome: human gut; feature: human-associated habitat; material: faeces | place: Denmark | collected 2008/2010 ... | reverse complement strand
TGCGTTGTCGGTCGCCGTCCGCCCAAGTCGTTTGCTCGTCCTATAATCGAGCCGAACGATTATGAACACGTCATATCGTTCTACAACGGCTCTTGTGCGGTCATCATCTCGCAGGACAGACCGGGTTCTTCAAACTCGCTCACGCTGTCGTGGCTGCTCGTTGACGAGGCGAAGTTCATCGACTATCAGAAACTCAAAGACGAAACGCTCCCTGCCAACGGTGGCATCAAGTCGCATTTCGGGCGGCACTCGTTCAATCATTCCATTATGATTTTGAGCGATATGCCGCAGACGCAAAAAGGTTCGTGGTTCTTGCACTACCGCGACAAAATGGACCCCGAACTAATTGCGACTATCGAGGGAACGGTGTATGAAATTTGGCGCACAAAGGAGCGGATTCGAAAACTTTCCTCCAAGGGGCAGCCGGTACCCGACTACCTGAAGGGATATTTGAGAAGGCTCGACCGCAATCTTAATCAGATGCGGTCTGTCGCTGTGTACTATAAAGAGTACAGTAGCATCGAGAACTTGCAACTCCTCGGTGAGAACTACATCAAGCAGATGAAGCGTGACTTAACGCCATTGACGTTCCAAACCTCTATTCTTTGTCAGCGCATTGGCATAGCCAAAGACGGTTTTTATTCGTCAATGCGTGAGGGGCACAAGTATAATGCAAGCGATTTTGAAAGCCTCGATGAATATTTCCATTCTTCGTTAGTAACAGGTAATGGGGAGGTCTGTGCCAACATCTCGCTCGATGCACGCTCGGACGGAGATGTCAACCCCGACGCACCGATTTGCATCGGTATGGACTACAACGCCAACATCAACTGGATTGTAGCCGGGCAGCCTGATGGGCGGCGGCTCAATGTCATTAAGTCGTTCTACGTCAAGTTTGAGCGTAAGATTCCGGAAGTCGTTGCCGACTTCTGCACTTACTATGCCTCGCATCGCAATAAGACTGTGGTCTATTACTACGATGCTACCGCTCTCGGCTCAAACTATGCCGTTAACGAACAGGACTTCCGTTGGGTTGTAGTCCACGAGTTTGAACGCCACGGCTGGACTGTCGAGGCGGTATATCTCGGCAATCCCATGCGACACGATGAAAAATACCTTCTCATCAACCAAGGTTTTGCCGGAAAGCAACGCCTTATGCCTTTCTTCAACCGCCAGAATAACGACGACCTAATCCTCGCGATTCAAGCAGCCGGCGTAAGCCGCGGCCGCAACGGCTTTCGCAAAGACAAAGGCGGCGAGAAACTTGCCGAGTCAGAAGAAGACCTCCTCGAGCACCGCACCGACGGCACCGACGCTTTCGATACTCTCTACATCGGCTGCGAGAAATTTCCTTATCGGGATAGTTTCTCGCTCTCAATGTCGGGAGTTTTGTAATTGTTATCCACTTTTCTTCAAAGGAATAGCCTAATTCTCAAAAATTATCGCTAACTTTGCAGTATCGTATGTAACGACAATCTGAATATGACCTAAGACAAGAAGACATACGGCGAGAGCCGAAACCCTTTGAAACTCCTGAGTAGTCGTTACAGGCTTTGGTCAGCCTTCAGATGCTACAAGGGAGTTTCTGCTTTTATGAATATGATAAAACAGAACCCACTGTTTTCCAAAGACTCACTGAAAGATGCTGCCACCCATGTAAATAGTGCGGCATATACGCTTATATATGATGCAAACGAACTTTCTGCACAAGAAAAAGCGGGTAGAGAGTTAAAACAAGCTACTTGGATATTGGCTCTTATTATGGATCATATTTTTGACTACTATCCATACTCCTACTTTATGAACGATGATGATAGGAAAGAGTTCCCTGAATATCTCAATTGGTTTAAAACGCATCCTCATAGAGCAATTGAAAATGCTTTAGAATATGTTAAAACACGATTCTCCACTCTCGAAACAGTAACGCGCGATGAATTGAATCAGCATAGAATACCTCACCGCAACCTTGATAAAGAGGCTCATGTAATTGAGATTTTCGAAGCCATAAAAAACAATCAAGATGAAATCTTTGTTTTACTGTCTGGCCCCAAAAAAGTCACTGATCCAGAGAAACCAACTGCTGAGTTAATAAACTCTCTTATACTTTCTCTAAAAAAAATCAGCTCCGATTTTTGGGATTTCTATGAGCAACACAGCAATAGGGAGTTGATGGAACAAACAATTCGCTTCACTCAAATGATTGATATGTTTATCAACCCTTTGTTAATGGCGTGGGAGAAGTATCATTACGGTTCTCATGATAATTTCTGGCAAGAGGGTGACTCAATGTTTGGCTATATGATGTTTGAAATCAATGCTAAAGAAATCATTACCGATTTAATTAAAGCATTACAAACTGAATCTCCGTTTGCTCAGTTTGAAAGAGATTCGCGTATTACAAACGGACTTCTCAAAGTTTATAATCATCTTAACAGGCAACTATAATTTTGATATTATTGCTTTGCATAGTTGCTCTGATACTGATTGGCGTTATCAGCTTTCAGTGTTATCGTGTAATCCTCAGCCATAAAGCGAGAAGACATTCGCAATCTTTCAAACGCTTTATCGCTGAGGTGGATGCTATGCGCAATCCTAACACCCAAATTTCTCAAACGCAAGTCTCGGAGTTTACCGCTCAATATCAATCTTTATTCAACCAAGTACTTCCTTTATATAATTCCGGCGTACTTAAAGCCGAAGTTAAAACTGAAACAAAGTTGGCAGACTTTGTAGATACTTTTAGATGTCTGCACCTTTTGCCTGGTTGGAACCAAAAACATCACTCCCTGTTCACGACCATATTCCAATTCTTGGATAGTTCCAAAATCGAATATGGATTATTATTTCAAGCTGACCACTACATAGCGGGAAGCGAGATGGACGCTTATATTGACAAGTTTGAGCCTTTACGCAGTTCTATTGAATTATCGCAAAATGAGAAATCATTTCATTATCTCACATCTGCAATTCAATCTTCATGCAAAACCTTTCTTTCTAATCTTAAATCGTTTGAATCAAAGCGAAAAGAACACAATGAGCGTTTTAAGAAATCCCAACTTTCTGAAAATGCAGAATATTTTGATTCGATATTGTCCTATCCTCTCGATGTTCAACAACGAGATGCCATTGTTACCCTCGAAGATAATACCCAAGTGATAAGCGCTGCCGGTGGAGGCAAGACAACTACCATAGTCGGCAAAATCAAATATTTGATTGAAAAGCGAGGTTATGACCCTGCAAGCATATTGTTAATAACTTATACTCGCAAGGCCACCGAAGAGCTTAACCGCCGATTGCCATTCGATGGTTTGAACTGCGTTACTTTCCATAGCCTCGCCGTAAGGATTATTGGTGCTACCACAGGTCGCAAACCATCAATTTGTGACAGTTCTTTGCTCGCAAAAATCTATGATAGTCTAATCAAGACACCCGGCTTTTTAGCAAGCATAAATCATTACTTATTGGAGCTGATGTCAATGATGAAAGACGAGCACCAATATAAAGACAGCAAACAATACTTTGCTGACCGTAAGAAATACGGCATCAAAGCATTGTTCAAAGACATGGATGGCAATACTATCTATACTCGCAGTGAGCAGGAACGCCGAATCTGCAACTTCTTGCATTGCCACGGCATCCAGTTCAGATATGAAGCCCCATATCCATTTACTACCGCATCGTATAATTTTCGCCAATATAAGCCGGATTTCACCATTTATTACACAATAAACGGTGAAACCAAAATCCTATATTTGGAGCATTTCGCTATTGATGCGCAAGGGAAAGTGCCACCATTCTTTCAGGAGAAAGGTTCCTGGTTTGAAGCCAATAGAAAATATAACGAGGGTATCGTTTGGAAACGCAATCTTCATCAACAACATCGCACCTCTTTAATCGAGACCACTTCCGCAATGTTCAATGACGGAACGTGGAAAGATGTGTTGACTCGACAACTTCGCTGCTACGGTATTCCGGTAAAAGCAATTCCCGATGAGCAAATTTATGCAGATGTAGTTCGTTCCCGGCATCAAATGGAGGACAATTTAATTTCTTTGATTTCATCGTTTATAACCTTGATGAAATCAAATTTCCGTTCACTTCCCGACATTAAGCGTCAAGCTGAACTCAATAAAGACCAACGCACTCTATATATCATAAATCACATTATTGCGCCCATGTATCAACGATACTGCAATGCGTTGGCTACAAAAAATGAAATAGACTTTACCGATGCAATCGTTCAAGCAACTGAACTATGCAAGCGCAATCCCGGACTCGCCATATATGATTACATATTGGTCGACGAGTTTCAGGACATTTCTAAAGACCGTTACGAATTTTTGAAGTCGTTGCGCCACCAATCGCCGTTGACAAAACTATTTTGTGTGGGCGACGATTGGCAGAGCATTTTCCGCTTCTCTGGAAGCGACATGGCTCTGTTCTATGACTTTTCTAAATTCTTCGGTCATACTGCTGAATGTCACATCGAAACGACCTACCGCTTTGGCAATCCACTTATTGCCAAATCTTCTAAATTCATTCTCGAAAACGAGAACCAAAAGAAGAAAACAGTTAAGCCCGTTTCGCGTGATAGGCAGACCTATATCCACATTCATCAGTATGACAATGACGAACAGCAAGCTTGTTTGATAACTCAACTCGTTGCTGATGTCCCGACCGATCAATCAGTGCTTATTCTCGGTCGCTACGGATTCTCTCACAACTCGCTTGTGTTCAATTCGCACGGACTAATCCGCTGTTCATCCAATGGCTCCGATAAGGTTACACTCAACATCGCTGGTCGCGAATGTGAGTTTATGACCGTTCATAAAGCCAAAGGACTTGAAGCCGATGTCGTAATCCTTATAAATTGCAGTTCCGACATCTACGGTTTCCCATCCAATATTTCTGATGATCCTATTCTAAATTACCTTCTCAGCGCCTCGGACACCTTCGAGTTTGCTGAGGAACGCCGCCTGTTCTATGTGGCTATAACTCGCGCTCGCAAACATATTCATGTTTTGTTCGACCGCAAGTCGCCATCCATATTCATCGGCGAATTTCAAAATATCCCTGAAGCTGACATCTGCCCGCAATGCGGCATAGGTCAGCGTGTAATCCAAAAGCAAGGTGTAGCTAAAAACGGACACCCGTTTATTACCTACGTTTGCTCCAACAACGACGGTTGCGACTATCTCGAAACCGTCTTTGATAATAAAGTAGTAATCCCGCAAAACTAATAATATGACGAGGTTTGAAATGATAAATACAGTAGGTTCTCAATACAACACAGAGAATATTGAGAACGGCGAATTTAGCTATGCCGTGGCTTTAGGTGGTGTAGCTAATCTCGCGAATCCTACGCACTATAAACTTGATGTCCGTTTTTTTGATGAGACAACCAAAACCGCCGTTCTCATAGAGACCAAACCTCGTTTTCGTGAAACTGATGAACCGCAGCTTTTTGCATACGTTTCAAACGAACAAAAGCCAAATCCGTCTGCTAACATAATTGCAATGTTAGCTAATACCGCCAATAATAAAATCAAAGTATGGAAAATTGTTGGCGATAAAGTTGAGTTGCTTTCGGACAGAGTTATGAAAACGATGCCGGAGTATATTCGCTATTTTATAAAGCGAAACAAGAACGATAAAACTACAGTTCTTGAAAATACATCTCAGCTCAACAAAATTCTTCACGACAATGGCATAGCTGAAAATTTAAGAAGCCAATTTGTAGGAACATGTTTGTTGGCTCTAAAGAATGGTCTCAGCTATCAAAATCTTGAGACCAGCCAAATCATTGCAGGTATCAAAAGTAAATTAGCTGGACTTTTAGGCGATGATATTAACCGTAGCCTAAAAATTGGCCTGTTGGACTCTAAAGTTCTTACGGACCAAAATGTAAGAACAATCTCTGATGATAACTTTGTCAAGTTATTAGATTTCATAAACGACAACATATTACCTTATATTGATGCTGATAGTAACGAGGGGCAAGACATCCTTAGCTATTTCTTTACGACATTCAATAAATATGTTGCGAGAGAAGATAAAAACCAAGCTTTTACCCCAAACCATATTGCTCACTTTATGACCAAAGTAGGAGGTATTCACAAAAACACACGTGTTTTTGACCCTACTTGTGGCTCTGGAACTTTCTTAGTTCAAGCAATGTCTCAGGAGCTAAAGTTATGCGAAACCGATGCCGAGCGTGAGGAAGTAAAGAAACATCAAATCTATGGTATAGAATTTGATGAAAATGTATTTGGCCTCTCTACAACTAATATGCTAATACATGGCGATGGTAATTCTAATATTTACTGCGCATCTTGTTTTGACAAAGAACAATGGATAAGAGATGCTGGTATTGATTTAGTTTTGATGAATCCGCCTTATAATGCAGCCAAAACAAAAGTCAATCCTTCAACAGCAGCTCTATTTGGATCTTCTGCTACTGACCCAACCAAAGGATTTTCCTTTGTTGAGTTTATTGCAAACTGTACAAAAGATAGACGCGGAAGATTGGTAACCCTTCTTCCTATGGCTTGTGCTATTGCAACACGCTCTGGCGTTATGATGGACTTCAAAGAAAAGATGCTTGAACATCATACGCTTAATGCGGTCTTTTCTTTCCCTGATGATATGTTCTATCCCGGTGCAAGTGCCGTTGCTTGTTGTATGGTCTTCGATTTAGGGAAACCTCATCCTGCTGATTTTGAAACATTTTTTGGCTATTTCAAATATGATGGATTTGAAAAAAGAAAGGGTGTAGGACGTGTTGATATTTACAATAAATGGTCTGAAATCGAATCAGAATGGCTTCGTCTCTTTACTCATAGGGAAACTAAACCAGGTTATAGCGTAACACGACACGTTGAAGCTTCTGATGAATGGTGTGCAGAAGCATATATGGAAACCGACTACTCAGTTTTAACTGATGAACATTTTATCAGAACTATGCAGTCTTATGCTGCGTATTTAACTCAAAACGAGAAATTATGAGATATAAAAAATTTAAGGTTTCTGAATTGTTTTCTCGTTTTGAAAATGGAAGAACAAATCAAACGCTTTTAGAGGACGGTAACGATTGTTTTTACATCGGTGCCAAAAAAAGCGGAAATGGTGTCATGAAGTATTGCAAACTCAATCCTTCATTGGTACATGAGGGAAATTGCATTTTATTTATCTGCAATGGTGCTGGTTCAGTTGGCTACTCATTGTATATGGATAGACCATTTATGGCAACATCTGATATAGTCATTGGTTACAATTCTCATCTCACACCTAATATTGGATTGTATTTAGTTACTCTCCTTGATTTAGAGAGACCACGTTATTCATATGGGCGAAAGTGGAAAAGTTCGCTTCGTAATACAACAATCCCCTTGCCAGTAGATGATTATGAGCAACCTAATTGGGCGTGGATTGAACAATTTGTAACGAATAATATCATTCCCAAACTCCCTAACCGCGCTAAATCCATATTTTCTTCTTCTGTAGATACATCCTCTCTATCTGAAGCAATATCGCTTTCTTCTACAGAGTGGGAATATGTAAAACTCAAGGATGTTTTTTCTCAAATATATAAAGCTCGTCCTCACGTTAAAGCAAATCTATCTATTGGAGATATACAAATTTCAGGAACCGTACCATTTATTTCACGCACTGAAAGCAACAACGGTTGCGATGGTTATGTTTCTAAAGATGATGTGTTAGTAGAGAAAGGCAATGCTATTACGATAGGCGATACTACGGCAACCTTCTTTTATCAAGAGGCCGACTTTACAACGGGAGACCACATGATAATTTGTAGGCATCATAGATTAAACAAATTTACAGCTGCTTTCATTAAGACAATATTGGACTTAGAGAAATATAGGTTTAATTATGGCCGAGCTTTTAAGAAAGAACTTATTGAAGAACATCTTGTTCGATTACCTATATTACCAACAAAAGAATTGAATTGGGATTTTATGGAAAACTACATAAAATCACTACCATTCAGTGCTAATATCTGATTCTCATGGGACTATTTGATTTTTTCAAAAAAAAGAAACAAGATAATTTCTTGGCGAATATGCCTCCGGCTATGCGCAAGGCATTCGCCGTTCTCTTTCCGAATGGTGTTGCCGACCATGATCGCCAACTCGATGAGTTGTGCAAACATTTCGGCAACAAGTATAAGCGTGAGGATATAGACAGCAACCTTATCTTCATTCTGACAGGCTACCTTATAACCGGCGACACCAAGACAAAGGAGAGTTGCATTGACAAGGTTATGAACCGCAAGGTTAACACCATGTCAAAAGTAGATGTGGATTATCTATACACCTACGGTCTTACTAATCACCCGAAACTTGCTCCGCTTCTTGCTCTATCTTCTTTAATGGACGATATGAGCAAAGATGGATGCGAGACCGACACCTTTCCCGGAGGAATGGGTCTTTTCGGATATTCAAGTGATAATCCTATCCCTACAAAGGGCGTAACAGGCAGTTATGACTATCTTGAACATCTTAGAGATAGCAAAGGGAACAAAATCACCTACAATAGATTAGGTACTACTTTTTCGGCAGTCTCCGATAACCCAGTAGACATATACGCCATTACGTCTCCCGTAATAATTTCGCCTGTCGAACTATGCATTTCAGCATACCAAAAAAAGAATAGTCAACTTTCACCGTCAGAGTTTGTCTTGGTAGACAATAATAACATTGTAATTTCTAACGGTGGCACACAATACGGTGTTGGTCAGAAATGCGTTCCCAATGAGGACGTCAAACCTAAATTAGTTGCCATTAACTATTTTGGCGTGATAGACAAATCTACACTTTCGCAATTTCCACCTGAAATTGTGGAAGCTGAAAACCTCAATCGCCGAGGTTTTATCGCATCTAACAACGGTGATACCGAACAAGCAATTAAATTGCTTAAGGAAGCAATCGTGAAAGGTTCTGTAAACGCAATTAACAGCCTTTTTGCAGTGCTACATTGCGCTGAACGATACCAGGAAGCTCACGACTCGTTAAGAGATGCGCTCCAAAACCATCATAAATCAGCAGCACTATATTACAATCTTGCTGTAATATATTGCGGATATGATTCAAGATACCCGGTAAAACCAAATTTTGATGTGGCCGTTTCATGCCTTAAACACGCCATAGCACTTCCTAATGACGGAATGGAAGAATACCGTCCTAAAACACAAGAGAAAGCCGAGGCTTTTCTTGATAACTATTACAAAGACACTGAATTACCTTAAATTTTTCTATCATGGGACTTTTCGATTTTTTTAAGAAAAAGAGTGCTCCTCAACAACCAAAAGTGCAACCTAAACCGAGCACATCGCAATCAATTCCGAATCAACAGACCTCTCATAAAGGAGCTTCGGATTCTCAGAAACCAGCTTCTTCAAGTGTCGCTTCTTTGCCGTCTAACATACAAAACATTATAGGTGCGGCAAGATTGGGGCTTATGGGTGCTCAAACCGGCAATAGCAGGATGGAACAAGAAAATCTATTTAATATGTTCAATCTTGTTCAAGACGCTTGTAGCCAGTTACTCAAAATTCCTACCGACCAATGCAACTTAGTTGGTTCTGCATTCTTGTTACTTTTGTCGTATCGGCAGGTTCGTGAGAATGAGGATTTAGCCCGTGCAATCGCTGATTACGCTTTCTTTTGCCTCTCCAAAGCAATCAACGCCAACCCACGTAATGAAATGCTGCATGCTAAAAGACTGTCTGTGTTAGCCGAAACCCGCGATTTTTTCTACTATACCGTTGCTAACGCTATGGAGTTACCAGACTCTGATCCGTTCGACCTTTTAACATGCGCACCCTTGAGAATCCGCACAAACGATTATCTGTATGCTATGGTCAAATACGACCTCTCCTTCATGCGAAACAAGAATTTTGACGGACCGATGGGTGAATTGATAAAAGCCGCAACAAATGCTATGTCCAATAAGACAGCCCAAGACGGTAACGATTATATTGATAAGATAATGATTTATCTCATCAACACTTTCAAAAAGTACTAATTGGATATTACCATTCCAATATTTCTTATAGGGCGTTGCGGCACCGCCGCCGCGCTTTCGTGAACCGAGCCTAAGGTCTCGGCCATACGGCTTCAATCGCATAACGCATTGCCTCGGAGATAACTCCGGGGCTTTTTTTGTGCTGTGGAGTGAGCCAAAGTCGTGGACTACCGCTCCACTGGGTCGTCTTTGCGGAGACTTGCTTAGTAAGAGTAAGGCATTGTGTCGCTCACCGAACATTGGCTGATGCACTCGGCTTCGCACGTTGTAGGCACATAAAGATGTCGGCTCTCTCGTCTATTGTACCACTGCACTTGATTTTTAAGGTGTTGCCGTTTTCTCCGCTCTGAGTCCAAACTGCGGATAAATATAAAGTCATTGTCGCTTAACAGAATTGATTGTCATATAACATTGTGCAAGCCTAAAGCACGATAGGGAATTTTCCATTACAAAGTTAGCGATTTATCCACGCTCGAAAAGGGTGTAACAAGCAGCCTCGACAAATCTTCCTTTTTTTCGTCGTGCCTATAAAAAAGAGTATTTATCGGTCTTGCCCTTGTCGGCTGTCGTGCCAAGGCACTGATTCACTGGCGTGCTTTCCCTCACGTTCGGCATTGCTCAAACAAGTTTGGCACTGCTCTCACTTAATCGGTCAAGTGCCATTCGCTCCTGATTGCAATGTAAAATCAATCGCGCCTCGGCGCACAGTTATTAACAATTTAATTCTTACGACAATGACACATATTTCTCAATTCGCAGTTAAGGACTTCGACGCTTACGAAAACAGCAACGAGTTAAAAGAATATCAAGTGGAAGTGGTTACTTTCGACGGTGAGAGCGAAACGGTTTACGTTGAAGCCTACAACGAAGACGAAGCCTCAAACAAGGCAGCAGCTCAAGTCGGCAACGCTGACTACACTATGGTTTACTCTTACAACTAAGCAAGCCTTCTTTCCGGAAAGACGGTCAGCCAAACGGCTGACTTTCTTTTTGCTCTCTCCACCGCCGGGAACAGCGGAATGTATCTTAATCACACGGCTATCGCCGCTCCATGGCTTTTGTGCGATTGCCGCTTCACCGAGCCATTCTTTGTGGCTCTCTTCCGCCCGGCGTGGTTGATTGTCGCAGACTTTAGTAGATGAAAAAAATTATTTTTTGTCAGTTATACGATTGATTTTTAATTAGTTATTACTTGCAAAAGTCCCCGAAAATTAGTAACTACAGATAAAGTATGCAAAGTAACCAACTTTCTTGATGTGATTCAACTTTCCGAGTTAAAGTATAATAAATAGCAAAAATCTTAACTCTTGATGATCAGCAATAGTTACCTCAAAGTAAGTAACTCACATAGAAGTTTCCTCTTGTGAAAATGAAAAAATCAACACACTTTTGCACCGTCAAACGAGTTCTATATACACGACAAATAAAGAACAAAATAAAAATATTCAAAGACAATGAAAGTGACAAAGACGATTAACAAGGCAGAGAATGTTACAGCCGTGGATTTCGGCAAGTTGAGCAATTTGAACGATTACGTTTTGGAACTTGCTCCAGAGGTTAAGATACCAGGCAAGGTATTCGACACCGCATTGGTAGGCGCAACTGGTGGTGATTTCTCATTCCATTCATTTGCACCTCTATTGCTTTGTCTCTATGTTCTATATCAATATGCTTAACTTTTATCTGTTTTCAGCAAGTCTGTTTGATTGACTTTGTTTTTGCTATTTATCTCTCAATCTCTCATGATTTTGCCGTAATACACAGACTGTCAACAACAAAAATTATGAGAGATAGTATGAGAAATGAGGGATAATTATTTTTTGAGGTATAAAATCAGTTTCTCATAATCAATGACAGCCTTTCCTCTTATCAAAATGTCAGCACCTATGACGCCATCTATTTCAGCTATTCCAACTTTCTTGAAAGCATTATTAACATGGTCAAGATTCATTAGATGTATTTTGTAATCGTGTAAAACATAATTTTTTATGCAGAAATTCTTAATTGAAGTTTCCTTAAGTGCCAAATTATTGCCTCCTGCACCAACGGCTTTTGATTCAGAAAGAGATGTCGTTAAATTAAATTTCGATTCCTTTTTTTCTTCCATTACAGTAGATCCTGCACCTGTATCTAAAACAAAAGTGGCATTGGTTCCATTCACTTCAGCTGTGAGATAGAGATGACCAGTAATAAATCTACCTAATTGAATTGCTTCATAATTCTTTTCCTTTAGGAAAAGTCCCAATTCAGAATCGAACTTATCCTGTTGGGGGTAAGCATTTTGACAAACTAAAGACGAGACAAAAACAAACATCAATACTTTAAATAAATTCATACGAATGAAATTTTAATTGTGACTAAATATATATTATGTTAGAAATTTAGTGATAAATATTGGTTTAGTAGATGACAAAAATTAATTTTTGTCAGTTATATGATTGATTTTTAATTAG
>ERZ780141.1661-NODE-1661-length-12499-cov-2.998312_pt1 | contig 12499 bp, 8 predicted proteins | sample MGYA00433080_ERZ780141 | MGnify/ENA primary metagenome ERZ780141 (study PRJEB29588, sample SAMEA2154047) | human gut metagenome | biome: human gut; feature: human-associated habitat; material: faeces | place: Denmark | collected 2008/2010 ... | reverse complement strand
CAGTCGAGTATGCCGCCGAAGATGGGTTCCCACCGCTGCGCATCACAGGCCGCAGTCTGCAGGGCGGAGCGCTGGAGTTGGCCGGGAGCGTGAGCAGTCAGTATATCAGCGCATTGCTGATGATAGCCCCCATGATGGAGCAGGGGCTCACGCTCACCCTGACAGGCAACATCGTGAGCCGCCCCTATATCGACATGACGCTCGCCATCATGGGTACCTTCGGAGCCAAGGCCCGTTGGCAGGACGGGCGCACGCTCAGGGTGGAACCGGTGAAGTACGCGCCAACACCCTACACAGTGGAGAACGACTGGAGCGCAAGCAGCTACTGGTACGAGATGATGGCACTCACGCACGACAGCGAGCCGTCTGTCACTCTGAGCGGACTCTTCAGCCAGAGTCTGCAGGGCGATGCTGCCATACGCGAGATATTCCGCCCGTTGGGCATCGCCACTGAGTTTGTACGCGATGGAGACGGCACCGAAGGCATCCGCCTCACACGCTGCGGCAAACCCTGCGAGCACTATGAATATGACTTCGTGCGGCAGCCCGACCTGGCACAGACGGTGGTGGTGACCTGCGCCCTGCTGGGTGTCACCTTCCGCTTCACAGGCTTGCAGAGTCTGAAAATCAAGGAGACCGACCGCCTGACAGCACTTTGCACCGAGCTGGGCAAACTGGGTTATGTGCTCAGGGAGCAGGACGGTAGTGTGCTCTCATGGGATGGCGAGCGCTGCCCTGCACAGGAGCGCCCGGTGGCCGACACCTATGAGGACCACCGCATGGCCATGTCGCTGGCACCCGCCTGCATGGTGACCGGCCGCCTGGAGATGAATGACCCGCAGGTGGTGAGCAAGTCCTACCCACGCTTCTGGCAGGAGCTCAAGGGCTTCCACATCGAAGAGGAGAAGAAAGGAGGAGCACAAGGATGATATACATAATCACCGTCATCAGTCTGCTGGCGCTGGGCGCGGTGGCTGCCATGCTGTACCTGTACCACAACAAGGGAACCGAGAAGGCGGAAGCACCCGTCATCCCCGACGCGGAATGCTGCGGACAACATGAGGTGTGCGAGAAAGAGAGTCTGCTCTCAGCGGTGAGCAAGGGCGTGGAATACTACGATGACGAGGACCTGGACCGCTTCAGGGGACGTGCGCCAGAGGACTACACCGACGAGGAGACCGACGAGTTTCGCGACGTGCTATACACCATGCGCGAGGAGGAAGTGGCAGGATGGGCACGCAGCTTGCAGTTGCGCGGCATAGAACTGCCCGAAGAGGTACGCGACGAGGTGATACTCATCGTAGAGGAGAGAAGGCAGGAACCACAAACCAAGCCCGCCACATAATATATAGGTACGCGCGAACGTTATATAATAGGGGCATTGCACCGCACCCGACAGCCATCTGCCACCACCATGCAGAGGGCAAGGCAAGGGCTGCGGCAGGCCCGCAAAGGACACGAGGGATGAGAATGCACACATACACAGAACGCAAAGGCTGGTGCCGAAGAGGCATCCGCCTGTGCATGTATTTGCTTGTAATGCTTGCACTTGCATCCTGCTCGACCAAGAAGAACACCTCGGCCACCCGATTCTTCCATGCCACCACGGCACGCTTCAACACACTCTACAACGGCCAAGTGGCCTATAAGGAAGGGCGCGAGGCACAGCTTAAGGGACACGTGGAAGACTACACCCAGATGCTGCCCATGTACATCTGCACAAACAAGAAGACCGCCGAACTGGGCAAGGGAAACTACGAGACGGCCATCACCAAGAGCGAGAAGGCCATCAAGCTGCACAGCATCAAGAAGCGCCCGACCACCAATGCCAACAAGCGCAAGACGGCAAAGGAGAAAGCCTACCTGGCTCGCAAGGAGTTCAACCCATACCTCTACCGCGCATGGTTCCTCATGGCCGAGGCACAGTTCCGCCGTGGCGAATTCATCGAAGCGGCCAGCACCTACAACTATATCCTGCGGCTCTACAGCACGCAGCCCGACATCACATGCGTGGCCAAGGCGCGACTGGCACGCTGCTACGTGGCTCTCGGCTGGGCCTACGACGCCGAGGACATACTGGGAAAGATGCGGCGCGACAGCATCACACGCCTTGGGACCATCGAGAAAGAGAACACCGAGGCTGCCTACAGAATACTAACCCGGCAGTACCAGGAGGCTATACCCTGTCTGCGCAGCGCCATCAAACACACCAAGGGGAAGATTGAACGGGCACGACTCAACTTCCTGCTGGGACAGCTCTACCGCGAGACGGGCAACAACGCTATGGCCTACAAGGCATTGAGCAAAGTGCGCAAGGCCAGTCCGCCATACGAAATGTCGTTCAACGCAAGCATCCTGCAGACCGAAGTGATGCCCAAGGGGAAGTTCAGCCAGATGATTTCGCGACTGAAGCGAATGGCAAAGAGCGACAAGAACAAGGACTACCTCGACCAGGTGTATTACGCCATGGGCAACATCTATCTGGGCGTGCAGGACACAGCCCGCTGCCTGGGGGCATGGGAGAAGGGCGTCAAGGATGCCACCAAGAGCGGGCCGTCGAAGGCCATGCTGCTGCTTCGCCTGAGCCAGATGTACTGGGAGCAGGAGGATTACATCAATGCGGCACGCACCTACAAGGAGTGTGTAGCCATCCTCAGCAAGGAGCACCCCGAGCGCAAGGAGGCGGAGCGCAGAAGCGAGATACTCGCTGAACTGGAGCCTCATCTGAGCACCATCAAACTGCAGGACAGCCTGCAGGCACTGGCACAGATGAGCGAAGCAGACCGCACAGCGGCCATCGACCGCGTGATAACGGCCCTGAAGAAGAAGGAGAAGGAGGAAGCCAAGAAGGAAGCACGCAACGGAACGGCCTCTGCCACAGGCAACACCCAGGGAAACAAGGGCGCCGCAGGCACCCAAAGGACACAGCCGGGCAACACGGCCGGCAATGCCGGGGGAACCAAGGGTGCGTGGTACTTCTACAACCCCTCTATGGTAAAGAAGGGCGAGGAGGAGTTCCACAAGCGCTGGGGACAGCGCCCCAACGAGGACTACTGGCGCATCAGCAACCGCCAGTCACTGCCCGGCGGCGATGACAGCAGCAGCGGACAGATGGACGAGGCAAAGGCCGACAGCCTGTATGGAGCAGGCGGCGATGATGCCGCCGATGCCGAGGAACAGGCACGCAAGGACTCTCTGGCCAACGACCCGCACCACCACGAGTACTACATGAAGCAGATTCCCTTCACCGAGGAACAGATGGAGGAGTCGAACTCACTGCTCTCCGAGGCACTCTACAACGCTGGCATCCTGGAACAGGAGCGCCTCGAGGATTTCCCTCTGGCAGAGCGCACCATGCTGAGGCTGCTGGCTGACTTCCCCGACAGGGAAGGCCTCGACAACATCTACTACCACCTGTTCCTGCTCTACGGGCGCACAGGCAAACCCGACGAAGCACAGCGCTACCGCGCCAGCCTGCTGGCACAATACCCCGAGGGCAAGCTTGCCGCACTGCTGGGAAGCCCCTACTACGAGGCCATCGCACGGCAGGGCAAGCACATGGAGGACTCTGTCTATGCCCAGGCATACCAGTCATATCTGCAAGGCGACTATGCGCAGGTGGAGAAGAACTACGCCTTCAGCACCGAGAATTTCCCCCACGGAGCCCACCGCGCCCGCATGCTCTTCGTCAGGGCCATGGCCAACCTCTACGGCGGAGAGCGCGACACCTTCATGGTCACACTGAAGGACGTGGTGCAGAACTACCCCAAGGAGGAGGTGACAGAGCTGGCCAAAGCCATTGTCAAGGGCCTCGACGAGGGACGGCAACTGATGAACGAGCGCTTCGATGCCAGCAGCATCTGGTCACGACGCTCGCGACCCGAAGGTGCCGACAGCACCGGTGCCGCCAAGCCACTGTCTGACGAGCGCTACAGCAACTTCGTATTCCTGCTGGCCTACCCCACCGCAAGCCTCGACGAGGACCTTCTGCTCTTTGAGATGGCACGCTACAACTTCACCAGCTACATGGTGCGCAACTTCGACATCGAGATTACCGAGGACCGCGGACTGCGCCTCATGGCCGTCAAGGGCTTCCTCTCCTACGACGAGGTGCACGCCTATGCACAGAAGCTATACGCCGACAAGCACATGGGCACCCTGCTCAAGGGCATACGCTCGCTGCTTGTGTCGGAGGAGAATATGAAGCTCATCGGCACAGAATACAGCTTCGATGACTACAAGAAGTTCTATGACTCACACTTCGCACCCATGCAGGTTCCCGAAGACTTGCAAATAGACGAACCCACAGACCTCAAGATCATCGACCCCGATGACGCTGTGGATGAGCAGGAGAGCGAAGAGGACGAAGCCGGAGAAGGCGATGACGATTTCCCCTATGGCTTCTGACCAAGAGTTGACAATAACAAAGAAAGGGACACACAATATGGCAGCATACAAACTCCTATGGGTTGACGACGAGATAGAACTGCTGGGAGCACACATACTCTTCCTGCAGAAGAAGGGCTACGAAGTGTGCACCGTGAGCAACGGTCACGACGCTCTGGACTGCTGTGCAGAGCACACCTTCGACCTGATCCTGCTGGATGAGAACATGCCAGGACTGAGTGGACTGGAGACGCTCACCCGCATCAAGGAGATCTGCCCCGCCACTCCTGTGGTGATGGTAACCAAGAGCGAGGAGGAAAACATAATGGAGCAGGCCATAGGGGCAAAGATTGCCGATTACCTCATCAAGCCCGTAAACCCCATACAGATTCTCTCTACGCTGAAGAAGAATATCCACCAGAAGGAGATAGTCACCGAGCAGACCCAGTCGGCCTACCGGCAAGACTTTGGCAAGCTGGGCATGCAGATCAATGACTCCATGACCTTCGACGAATGGGTGGAGGTGTATAAAAGGCTTACGTATTGGGAGTTGCAGCTATCAGAGACCGACTCGGCCATGAAGGAGATGCTGGCTATGCAGAGGAGTGAAGCCAACCGCGAGTTCTCGAAGTTCGTGCGTCGCAACTACATGCAGTGGATGGCACAGGCCGACACACGCCCCCTCATGAGCCCCGACATCTTCAAGAGCCGCATCTTCCCCGCCCTCAACCAGGGCGAGAAAGTGTTCCTCATCGTGATAGACAACTTCAGGTACGACCAGTGGAAAGTGCTTCAGTCGGAGCTTTCAGAGCTCTTCACCTGCGACGAGAGTCTGTATTGCAGCATTCTGCCCACCGCCACGCAGTATGCCCGAAACGCCATCTTCAGCGGACTCATGCCTAACATCATAGCACGCATGTTCCCTGAGTTGTGGGTAGATGAGGACTCCGAGGAGGGGAAGAACCTCAACGAGGCGCCGCTCATCAAGACTCAGTTTGACCGATATAGGCGCCACAACACCTTCAGCTACCATAAGGTAAACGACTCGGTGGCCGCTGAGAAACTTCTCCAACAGCTCCCCGCGCTGCAGAAGTACGACCTCAATGTGGTGGTGCTCAACTTTATCGACATGCTCTCACATGCCCGCACCGAAAGCCGCATGGTGAGGGAACTGGCCAGCAACGAGGCTGCCTACCGCAGCATAACGCTCAGCTGGTTCAGGCACTCGGCGGTGGGCGAGCTTTTCAAGGCGCTGGCTGCCACCGGCTATACCGTTGTGCTGACCACCGACCACGGGAGCATACGCTGCTACAACCCCATCAAGGTGGTGGGCGACAAGAATACCAACACCAACCTACGCTACAAGCTGGGCAAGAGCCTAAGCTATAACCCGAAGGAGGTACTGGAGATACGCGACCCGCACAAGGCAGGGCTCCCGAGCCCGAACCTCAGTACGGCCTACATCTTTGCGGCCGGCGATGACTTCTTCGCCTACCCGAACAACTACAATTACTACGTTCAATACTACAAGGACACCTTCCAGCACGGGGGAGTCAGCATGGAGGAGATGCTCATCCCGCTGGTCACCCTGCACGGGAAGAAACGTTCATAAACACAAGACACATGACTATAACATTCCAGGAAGAGAACATCCAGCAGGCCGCCGCCCAGTTTGTGCAGGCCATGCATGGCGCCACAGTATTTGCCTTCTACGGCAAGATGGGCGCGGGAAAGACTACGTTCATCAAGGCCCTGTGCCGTGAGCTGGGCGTGGCAGACACTGTCAATTCACCCACCTTCGCCATCGTCAACGAATATGAGGACGGCCAGGGAGAGCCCATATATCACTTCGACTTCTATCGCATCAAGCGTCTGAGCGAAGCCTACGACATGGGATGCGACGAGTATTTCTATAGCGGGCACCCTTGCTTCGTGGAGTGGCCCGAGCTCATCGAGGATATCTTGCCCCAAGAAGCCGTGCGGGTGGATATCAGCGAACTGCCCGACGGCAGCAGGCAGGTCATCATGGGAGACTAAGGGGCGCCCTTGTGCCTGCGCAGCAGCGCAACGGCAGGACAAGGGCAGACCACCCGGCCCGCTTCCCCATTCACCCACGCAAGCGCACCCACCACAAACCAACATTCCCCACAGAGCCCGACATGAAGAAAACCTACACAGTCATCCGGCTGACGCTCCTCGCGGCAATATGCCTTCTGGCGGCATGCGCCGATGCAGAGAGGATGGAAGACCACCTGAGTCAGACCGAAGAGACCATGAAGACAGACCCTGCCAAAGCGCTCGACATGCTCGACAGCATCAGCCGGCAGAACATACCCACCCGCGAGCAGCAGGCACGCTATGCCCTGCTCTACACACAGGCACGTTACCTCAACGGCTATGAGATACGCAGCGATTCGCTCATCAACACCGCCGTCAGCTACTTCCGTGAGCATGGGCCAAAGCAGTCGCTCATGAAGAGCCTGCAGGCGAAAGCACGCATCAACCTCGTCAACCACGACCTGGGAAAGGCCGTGCTCGCAGCCACCGAGGCGTCGGAACTGGCCGCCCAGGACAGCGACTACCTGTGGATGGCCCGAAGCGAGGAAGTGCTTGCCCACGTGTTCCGCCGGACACAGAAGTATGACGACTGCCTGCTACACAGCCGCAATGCCGCAGAGTACTACAAGAAGGCGGGCCGAGAAGTGAACCACTGGTTCTGCCTCACCGATGTGGTGGATGCCTATACGATGAACTCCGCCACCTACGACAAGGCACTGGCACTGATCGATAGCATAGATGAAGTGGCCACCGATTCGGGCGTCATCTCCGACTGCATGGCACAGCGCATGTACATCCTTATCGACAAGCACGACTACGAAAAGGCAGAGAAGTGCATGCAGAAGCTCATGTCCTGCCGTGACAACTACCAACCAGGACCCGTGGAACACACCTGGCTCGCCATCATCAAGCACTCGAAGGGTGACATAAAGGGCGCCACAGAGGAAGTGCGCAGCGCATGGGCACAGGTGAGGGATGCCATGGACAAGGTGTATATCACCCGTGCGGTATATGAGATGTGCAAGGCCGAAGGCAGATACGACCACGCTGTCATCTATGCCGACACCCTGCTGGCATACCAGACCGAAGCCACCAACGAGGACTTCCGCCAGGCGGTGGTCACCGTGCAGAGGGACTATTACGACAGGCAGGCACAGAAGGAGGGCACCGCCAAGGAGCGCATGCAACGGCTCGCCATCATCGTTATCATCGTGTGCATGATAGTCATCATGATGACTGCCATCACGCATCGGTTCAGGGTGCACGTCAAAGACTCGCTCATCGAAAGCAAGATGAACGAGATACTCTTGCTGTCGGAACGCCTCAAGAAGGACGATAAGGAGAACCAGGACTTGAAGATGCAAGCCGAGAAGAGCATGCGTGGACGATGGGATCTGGTGAACATGCTTTGCAATGAATACTTCGAGAAAGGCGACAACGAGAAGCTTAAGGCGGGTATCATAAGCAAGGTTGACAAGGAGATGGAGCGCATCTGTAGCCGCAAGCACATGGAAGAGATAGAGACCCTGGTGAACAACTCGATGAACGGCATCGTGACGAAACTGCGCACCCAGTGCCCCGAGCTGAAGCAGGAGGACGTCCTCTTTGCCACACTCGTCTATGCAGGACTGGCACCGCGCGCCGTGTGCCTGTGCACAGGAATCAAGCTCAAGTATTACTACACCAAGCGAATGCGACTGGTGGAGCGCATCAACCGCACCGACGCACCCAACAAGGAACTCTTCATCAGCAAGCTCTGGCACGACACGGACAAAGACCCCATCTCGGTGCAGAAGCGCGAGGAAGAGGAAAAGGAGTAGGCACACACACCCGAGGATACACGCTGTGGCAGCATGGAACAAGCATACCATGCTGCCACAGTGCATTTTACGGCCACAGACAAACAAAATTGCACGGGAAGAAACAAATTGGTTCAAACGTTTGGTCAGCACAACGGAAAACCGTACATTTGCAAGCAACAATAGCAACCAAACACAATCAAATGAGACACAAAATCCTTTTCGCAATCCTTGGCATCACACTCCTGTGCGGACATGTATCCGTTATGGCCGCCGGTGCAACCGATGACGCTCCAGCTCCCCAGAAGCAGGACATCAGACTGAACCCCAGTGCCATGAAGAGCAACCGTCCCTGGCTACTCGACCTGAGAAGCGTTGACTGCACCTACGAGGACGGATGGCTCTACATCAGCTTCGCAGAGAACGAGGGCCTGGCATCGCTTACACTGCGCAACGAACAGGGCCAACTGCAGACATGGCGCCCGTTCGGCACATGGAAGGACTACGCCTGCTACATCGGCGAAGTGACCAGCACACTGACCATCAGCGTGAAGACCACTGCCGGCTACATCTACACAGGCCAGATTCTGGCAGAGCCAGACGACAACTGGAACAGCGACTGGGAATAAGCCCTACGCGCCCCTATGTCACCGACACATGGCTCGCACGGCAGGCCATGCGGGGAAAAACGCGGCTACAAAACCACCTTATATGGGGACTGCACCATCGTGTGCGGTCCCCTTTTTGGTGCTGCCAGATGAGACTCTTGGTGCCGCCAAATGAGACTCTTGGTGCCGCCAAATGAGATTTCCCGTGCTGCCAGATGAAATGAAAGCCACTGCACAGGAGCAGGGACACGGCTTCTTGGAAAAAGGGAGAAATGCAGACAAGGACCAGAAGCGCAGAGGATGACCAAGGGCGCCGCCATGCGACTGCCACACAAAAGGTCGGCTGAAGATTCGCTATAGACCAGGCAAGGTTACGTTGTAGGCCGGATAAGATTTCGCTATAAACTGGAAAAGGTTACGCTATAGACTGGGTGAGATTCTACTAAAGGCCGGGTGAGGTTACGCATAGAGGAGAAAGTTCATCGGAAGGGCAGGTCAGGATATTGGCCAGAGAGCCGTCCGAGGAGAAGAATGGAGCCGGAGAACGCCTTCCACCGCTCTCCGCATATACACGCAGTCGCAGGAAAGAATGCATGCACACTATCCGCACAGATTACGCAGCGCGCTGCGATGGCCTGTGCAATGCGCTGCGATGCGGGATGCAGCGCGCTGCGATGGCCGATGCACCGCACTGCCCTATGGCTGCTTCTCCCAATCTACAGCCTCGGGATGCTGCAAGCGGGTGTCGCGGATGAGCCTGTAACACTCCTCGGGGTCGAATCCCCGTACACGGGCATACTCCTCGGCCATGCAGCGGTGCATGCCGGCATTGGCAGGCAGGTAGCGCAGATTGAAGCAGCCTTTGTGCATATCCACATGCCCCATGCGGATGCGGTTGAGATCCACCAGCTCCAGGTTCACCTTCACATCCTTCAGGCTGTCACTCACATAGCGGGTGCCCTCAAGACGGGGACGCGGTGTGACGTCGAACAGAATGTTGCTGGGATTGTAGTCCATATTGTATATCCCGTGCTCGTGCATCACTGCAGTGCAGCGTCCTACCTCGCGGCAGAGCTGCTCGGCGCAGTCAAACTGGCGCGTGAGTAGCATGTCGTAGCGGTAGGGGCAGCGCGAGCGCACCGTCACCATATAGCTGTGGGTGAAGAGAAGGCCGTTGCGGATGTTGATGAAGCCCACTGGCCGGGGCGAGCCAACGCCCATGTCGATGAGCCGCTGGGCATTGAGCAGGGAGCGCTCTGCCTTTGACGGCCGCAGGAAACCATACACCAGACGGTTGAGCAATATGGGAACCTGATAGGACTTCACCACATACTCCACTCCCTCATGGCAGAGGATGCGCAGCTGGTTGCGCCCGTCGTGGATGAGTTGGCCTTCTCCGCGCTCAAAGGCAGCGGGAAGCGAGCGCATGAAGTCAGCCAGTCCCTCGTAGCCCGGATAAAGCTTCATCGAGGTGGGATGCAGGATGCGCGACAGGACATTGGCCCGTGGATTGGTGGTATGAGACCGCTTCATTGGATAGTATTTTGTGCAAAAGTACACATTCCAGCGCACAGACACAAGCAAACTCACCCAAAAGTCCTATCTTTGCAGATAGCATGGCCAGAGCCACGCACCATAAAAGATGAAGAAAGCAACACTGATTATCACAGCCGTCCTTGCCTGTGCCATCCTATGCTATGCCGCATATGTGTGGACGCTGGTGGACAATTATCCTTACAAGATATGGCTCCACCGGTGCAACTCCATCGAGAAGCTGCACGAGAAGGAGCACCGCTACCCCAACATCGAAGTGGACATCTGTCTGCGCGCCGGCGGCGTGATGGACGTGACACACGACCTGGACACCACCTTCCACTTGGGCATAGAACCCTACATGAAGTACCTGGGCGAGCATCCCGAAAGGCACATGTGGATGGATGTCAAGAACCTGTCAGAGGACAACCTGCTGGCTTTCAAGCTCAGGCTGGACAGCTTGCTTATGGATTATGGCGTGAGCAAGAGCCAACTCATCATCGAATCACCGCAGTGGCAACGGCTCTTCCTCCTCACCCGCGACGGCTACTTCACCTCGTGCTATGTGACTGCTCCGCGCCCGTCGAGCCTCTCTCGAGAGCAACGCGACAGCGTGGTGTCACGCCTGGGCACGGTGGCCCGCAGCGGCTGCGTGCGTGCCCTGTCCTTCCCGGCCTATTGGTATAACACTCTACGCTGGCAGTTCAAGGACATAGACATTGATTACCTGACCTGGATGCACCACCGCACACAGTACGGCATGCTATTTGACCCCCTGGGGCAGGTGATGTTGCGTGACAAACGCCTTAGGGTGATACTGGTCAAGGACAAAGGACACTACCACAGATGATACGACTCCCACTCCGACATCTGGCCTGTCTGCTGGGCATCCATGCCGCAGGCCTGCTGATGCTCAGCATCATGCGTCTGGCTCTGTATGTGGCCGGACACCACTTCCTGGCAGCCGAATCGGCGGGCCACATCGCACTGCAGGCACAGGCGTTCCTGCGTGGGGTATGGTTTGACAACGTGGTGGGCTGCTACATCCTCATCCTTCCGCTGGCCTTCACAGTGCTGTGCCATCTGGCAGGCAAGAGCCGTGCGGCGCTGGCACCAAGCCTGCTCTGGATGCGTGTCATGTGGCTGGTGGCCATAGGGGTATCGGCATCCGACATCCCTTACTTCCTGTACTTCTTCAAGAACATCAACTCCAGCATATGGAACTGGGCGGAGTATGGCACCACCACCATAGGCATGCTCGTGGGCGAGGACGACTATTACCCGCCCATGATAGGCTTCCTGCTGGTGGCCGGCACCTTCATCTGGCTGACCATGAGGCTGCGTCGCCATTTCTTCCCAAAGGGGCGGCAGGCACAGGGCAAGGGCGAGAAGGACCGCACGTGCCACTATACCGTCATGGGCGCAGCAGGCACACTGGTGCTGGGAAGCGTGTTGATAGTGCTCTGCCTGTTCGGTATAAGAGGCCGCATGGGCTACAACCCCATCAAGGTGAGCGCTGCCTACTACTGCCACGACGCCTTCCTCAACCAGCTGGGCATCAACCCGGCATTCAACCTGCTCACCACTACACTCGACGACCGACGCCCCGAGAACCGACGCCTCAACCTCATGCCAATCGACGAGGCACGCGCCAAGTGCCAGGCTCTGATGCAGCGCCCGCTGTCCTACATGCTGGTGCCCGGCGGCAGCCATGCTTCTGAACTGAAGGGGCGGAACGTTGTACTCATCCTCATGGAGAGCATGAGTGCCAATCTGATGGGCAAGGGACTCACGCCCTTCCTCGATAGCCTGGCCCGCAAGAGCCTCTACTTCCCCCGCTTCTATTCGGCGGGCAACCACACCAACCACGGTATCTTCAGCACGCTATACTCCTTCCCCGCCCTGATGTTCCGCAATCTGATGAAGGGGAGCAACATTCCGCACTACCAGGGACTGCCCTCGGTGCTGCAGGCCAACGGCTACCGCACACTCTTCTTTATGACCCACGAGTCGCAGTATGACAATATGAATGCCTTCCTGCGCACCAATGGATACGACGAGATATACTCGCAAGAGAACTATCCCAAGCGCGAGGTGGTCAACAGTTTCGGTGTT
>ERZ780141.1658-NODE-1658-length-12528-cov-2.600016_pt1 | contig 12528 bp, 10 predicted proteins | sample MGYA00433080_ERZ780141 | MGnify/ENA primary metagenome ERZ780141 (study PRJEB29588, sample SAMEA2154047) | human gut metagenome | biome: human gut; feature: human-associated habitat; material: faeces | place: Denmark | collected 2008/2010 ... | reverse complement strand
AAGGCACTCATCATCCTACTGGATGCACTGAGCCACACACGTAGCCGCCAATGGCATTTGGATGTCATAGGGGTGGGTAATTTATTTCAACAATTAAAAGAGAAGTCCGAGCAACTGGGTATTGACTGTCACATCACATGGCATGGAAGTATCCCTCGCACAGAAGTATTGCAACTGATGAAAACAGCACATCTGCATGTCATCTCATCGCTGGGCGAAGCCACTACCACTGTACTTTGGGAAGCTATGTCGTGGGCAGTGCCTACCATGACTCTGGACCACTGCGGCATGGCAGGCGTGGTGTGCGAGAAATGTGGCATTAAAATTCCCATACATTCATACAAACAGGTAGTAACAGATATGGCCGAACATATAGATTATCTGATAGAGCAGCCTGAGATAATCGGTCAATTGTCACAAGGAGTTATAGAGTGTTCGGAAAAATTCATGTGGAGCAACCGGATAAAAATATTCAATGAGGTATATGAAAGAATCTGCAACAAATATTCTATTCATTAATAAAAAACAACATTATCAGATATGGAACAATCAGAAGAACTAAAAGAGTTAAAAGACGCATTGGAGATATTAGAGTATCATTATTCAGAATATAAGGAATACAAGTCCAAGTCCAAACGTGGTAGGTCGAAAGACAGAGAATATGCACTGTCTGAAATGATGGCACATGCAAAGTTCTTGCAGAATTGCCTGTCAACCCCCACCATATTTCCCCTTATTGCAAACGGCAGTCCATTCCAACTTGAAAGCTTTTGGAAATTCGCCGACAGTGATATGCCGGAGTACTTAGAAAAAATAAAGAGACGAATAGAGGAGCTTGAAAAACAATTCCCAGTTTGAGCTTGTTGTTGTCAGAAAAAGATGTATTTTTGTAAAGGATTCCATCAATTGCAACAATATGCAATCACATAATTTCAACTTTGAAGAAGAAAAGGCCGAGCCGTAAAATTTAAAAAAAAAAAAAAAACCCCCGCCTATTAACCGTTTTTTATTACTAAATTCGCAAAAAAGAATAAGAACGGAACCCAAACAAATAACAGTATGGCACAATTAATCATCAAGAATATAGGCCCCATTAAGGATGTAGATATTACACTGAATAAAGTGAATGTCATCATCGGACCGCAAAGCTCCGGCAAAAGCACCATCAATAAAATTGCCTGCTACTGCACTTGGGTGGAAAAGAAGGTATCCCTTGACCAAAGCTTTGACTTCTTCCTCACAGGAACCAATTTCTTGGATAGACTTGTGGAATTCCATAAGATGAAAGGGTATTTCCGACAAGAATCGTACATCGAATTCAGTTCAGAAGTGATTAAGATTACCTATGCTTATCAGGCTGATGCCATTCCCACATTCGAGTGGGTTAATCAATACGGCTATCAACGTACCAAAATTTCATATATACCCGCCGAACGTAATGTGGTATCGCTCATTGCCGGATGGGAAGAGGTAAAATTGCCCAACAACAACATTTTCAATTTCATGATGGACTGGAACATGGCTCGCAAGGCGTACACACCTGCCCACAGTCTGCTCATCGACTATATCAAGGGTAATTATTACTATGATGAGGAAGCCGAAACGGACTTTTTGCAAATGGAAAACGGAGACAAAATCCAACTGACGAATGCTTCGAGCGGACAGCAATCAATGATTCCGTTGTATCTGCTGATACGCTACTTCACCCAATCCATCTATGAGAAAAAGGAAGATACCAATGTAAAAAATAAGGAGAGAGAAGTTAATCTGATTCAACAACTGTTTTTACATGCCTTTCAGAGCATAAAAAACAACACCTCCATCTTGAAGGAAAACGAAAGCATACAGGATTTTATAGAAACCAACTTGTTCAACGACAATAGCAGCAACAGTGAACTCACCGAAAAAGGCGCACGGTTCTTGGATTCATTGTCGAAAAGTTTTTCTAATTTCATCGACACCAAATTCACAAGTCTATTTATTGAGGAACCCGAACTGAACTTGTTTCCCTCCACCCAACGCCAATTGTTTTATTTCATTCTTCAAGCCATACAAAAAGGCGGTCATAGGCTCTTCGTCACCACACATAGCCCATATATACTCTACGCACTCAACAATTGCATGATGGGGGCGCTGGTGAAAGATGAAATGCCTGAAGAGATGGCGCAAACCTTGGAAAGCTGTCAAGCATGGATAGCACCCGAATTGGTGTCTGCCTGGCAGATTGAAAATGGACAGCTGGTATCTATACAAGAGGAACAAACACGTAACATCGGCAAGCACTATTTCAACCGCATCATGAACGATACTCTGGATGAATACTACACGATGCTGAACTTCTTCAACCCCCAAAAGAAATGAAAGAGAGAATCGTCCGTACATTTCGCCGGGTATACAATCGCCATTCTTTCATTGAAACAGATGGTCTGAAACTTTATGTGGTGGATAGAGCAGAGAGCGAAGATGGTGAGGTAGAAATAATGGACAAGGAAGATGATAGCATAAAAGCTGTGTGTTTGGAAAATGAAAACAACATAGAGGTGTTTTTTGATGGATTTAAAAAAAATGCACTACCCATTACAAACAAGCTGTATTCCAAACAGTGTGAATGTGCCATTTTACCTCGCGAAGCTGATACAGAGGAGTGGTTGCTGTTTATCGAAACAAAATATGCGACAGACTTGGCAAGAGCTCAAAAAGCAGAAGCTGATTATCCCAATAGGATGGTTGAGCAAATTAAAGCAACAGTGCAATATTTTCGTTCCAAGGGCATTATTGACTCAGAAAAAGTAGTGCATGCCATTATCTCTTTTCCTAATTTAGTGAATGAATTCAATTCATGGGTCTTTCCACTGATTCACAAAGACGGCACAGAAGAATCCGTTTTGGATATTCGCTTGAATGACAAGATTATTATCCGCGCCACTAATCATGCAAAGATTGTAAACGAAAAAACACTTCTCTTGTTATCCTAAAAATCTATTAGAAACTTTCTGTAAAAATACGCACATTTATCATCATGAGGAGAAATCAAAATCCTCATGACACTTTATCATATTGTTCAAAATGAAAATCTTACTTGCAAACAAGTTCTACTACAGACGTGGTGGAGACTGTGTGTGTACCATCAACCTGGAAGAGTTGCTGAAGTCACACGGGCATGAAGTGGCGATATTCGCCATGCAGCACCCCGATACGCTCCCTACTCCATGGAGCTGGTATTTCCCCAGTGAAGTGAAGTTTAAACCCGGCCCGGGAATGATTGAAGCCTTCCTGCGACCATTCGGTACAAGGGAAGTAAAGAATAAATTCAATGCACTGCTGGATGATTTCCAACCTGACGTGGTACACCTCAATAATATTCACTCGCAACTGTCACCGTTGATAGCCGAACTGGCACACCAAAGAGGCATCAAAGTCGTATGGACTCTGCACGACTACAAGCTGCTATGCCCACGCTACGACTGCCTGCGCGACGGGAAGAAAGCCTGTGAAGAATGCTTCACAAACAAGCATAAAGTACTGGAATACAAATGCATGAAAGGTTCGGCCGTAGCCAGTCTGCTCGCCTACAAAGAAGCCATGAAATGGAACAGGGAACGGATAGAAAAATGCACGGACATTTATCTTTGTCCCAGCCGATTCATGGCAAACAAGATGACAGAAGGAGGATTCTCTCCCGATAAGATACACAAGCTGTGCAATTTTATCGATGTGGAGAAATGCCGGAAAGACTCATACTCCAAAGAAGATTACTATTGCTTTATCGGAAGATTGTCTCACGAAAAAGGTATAAAAACACTGATAGAATCAGCCAATAGCCTTCCATACAAATTAGTGATTATAGGTGGCGGCCCTCTGGAAGAGGAAGCAAAAGCACAAGCCGGAAACAAGGTGGAATTTGTAGGGTTCAAACAGTGGGAACAAATAAAGGAAATAGTGGGTAAAGCGCGATTCAGCGTAATTCCATCAGAATGTTATGAAAACAATCCGCTATCCGTGATTGAAGCCCAATGCTTGGGAACTCCTGTGCTGGGTGCACGAATCGGAGGTATTCCGGAACTGATTGAAGAAGGTGTAAGTGGCATGACATTTGAAAGTCGCAATGTGAAGGACTTGAAAGAGAAGATAGAGAGCATGTTTGCTACTTCGTTCGACTACAGAGTAATCGCAGAATCCTCGCAAAGACGATATAATGCAGAAAATTACTATAACCAAATAGTAGAAATATATAAATAAAATTATCAATAAAACAAATTATGAGAACAGTAGTACAAGGAAGTCTGATTACAACTTTTCGTTGTAATGCAAAATGTAACATGTGCAACATCTGGAAAAACCAAACCAAACCGGAAGAGGAAATAGATTATCATTATTATGAAAAGCTTCCAAAAGGATTACGCATAAACATAACCGGTGGGGAATCGACCATCCGCAAAGATATTGACGAGATTTTTAGAGTGTTATATCCTAAAGCTTCTTTATTGGAACTCAGTACAAATGGATTCAATACCGATACAATTGTAAGATTGGCAAACAAATACCCCAATATACTTATTCGTGTCAGTCTTGAAGGTCTGCCACAACTGAATGATAGTAAAAGAGGTACAGTAAATGGTTTCGACCACGCATTGAGGACTATGCTGGAGCTAAAAAAAACCAAATGTAAAAATATAGGCTTCTCGGTAGTCATTTCTCCCGATAACTATAAAGATTTGCTTTATTTGTATGACCTATGCGTAGCCCTTGACGTAGAATTAGGTAATTCGGTTGTACATAACTCATGGTATTTCCATAAGGATGACAACCTGCTGACCAGCCAGAATGCTCTTACTGAACATGAAAAATTCGTAAAAGCTTTACTGACATCCAAAAGACGAACATTGAAAAGCAGACTGAAAGATTATGGCAGAGCCTATTTCAACAAAAGTATCCATAGAAGATTGAGAGGGGATGAACCGGGCTACAGACCGGAATGCGGAGCATTACATGACTTTTTCTTCATTGACCCGTGGGGAAATGTATCTCCCTGCAACGGTTCTTCTGAAGAATGGATAATAGGAAATATAAAGAATGATTCTTTTGAAAACATCATGAACTCAGACAAAGCCAAAGAGGTAGCACAGAAAGTAAAAGAGTGCAAATGCAATTGCGCTTTCATCGTAACTGAGCGACATGATATGGTACGCAAACCCTGGAAACCGATTTTATGGATTATCAAGAACAAGATAAGAATTGCACAAGGTAAAAACATCTGCTGGTAACACAAAAAGACATGAAAATATATGTTTTAGGAACCAGAGGATTTCCGCAAATACAAGGAGGCGTAGAAAAACACTGCGAATCCTTGTATCCTCTTTTTGACAATGAATTCAAGTTCACCGTATTTCGAAGAAAACCTTATATAAACTCATCACTGACTTACCCAAACATTAAGTTCATTGACCTCCCTTCTACCAAAATAAAAGGATTTGAAGCTGTATTTCATTCTTTTTTAGCCACCATATCAGCGTGCTTTGGAAAAAGCGATGTGGTGCATATTCATAACATTGGTCCCGCACTTTTTGCTCCATTACTCAGATTGCTTGGTAAGAAAGTGGTACTTACCTACCACAGTCCCAATTATGAACATGCCAAATGGGGAAAAGTGGCAAAACATATATTGAAATTCAGCGAAAGTATTGCATTGAATTGTTCGCAGGCAATTATTTTTGTAAATAAATTCCAAATGCAAAAATATCCGGCAAAAGTACAAGAGAAATCTGTTTATATTCCTAACGGAATACCCAATGTACAACCGACCTCGAAACATGATTACATTAGTAGTTTAGGATTAACACCCGGAAAGTATGTAATCGGCGTGGGACGTATTACTCCTGAAAAGGGGTTCGATGTATTGATTCAAGCATTCGAGAAACTGAATACCGACTATAAGTTGGTGATAGTTGGTGGTGTGGAGGCAGAATCGGATTACGAAGAAAAACTTAAGAAGTTGATAAAGTCCAACCGGGTGGTCTTTACAGGATATATCTTTGGCGAGAAACTCAACGAAGTGTATAGTCATGCCGGAGTGTATGTGCTTTCTTCGTATAACGAAGGATTCCCGTTGGTATTATTGGAAGCTATGAGTTATCAATTAGATGTACTGGTGAGTGATATTCCAGCCACTCACTTAATAGATTTGAAAGAGTCTGATTATTTCAAACCAGGTGATGTGCATGATTTGGCTTGCCACTTGCAACAAAAATTAGCGCCCCCCCAAAAACGTACATATAACTTGTCGGCTTTCGATTGGGAGAAAATAGCACAACAAGTAATGGAAGTATATAAAGAAGTAAGAATACGAAAAGGGACTTGATTACTCTCTACTTGTGAAAAAAACATCCTAAACTATGCCATTATGGAAGATTTTCAATATACCTTTGCCGTAAAATAAAATAAGAATCCATGTGTAACGATAAAGGCTTAAAAAGAATATACAACATTCAACATCATTATTTTCCGATTATAATACTGTTGTTATTGTTCTGCATGAGACATACTATTATTTACAGTTGGATGACGGTAATAGGCAATCCGCTATTTGGAAAAATTAAAGACACGCCATTTAATGACATTCTTTTTATACTTCTCGTACTTATTCCTTTAATAAGTTTTATATGTATTTGTAAGAACATCACCAAACGCTTCATCTGTAAAACAATCTACTTAATGCTTGGCATACTAACATTTTATATATATGTTCGAATAACACCTACATATAGGGAATTATGTACGCCTTTTTATAGTGAATACCTCAATGGTTTTTATTATGTCGACGCGAGCATGTTCTGTTTACTAATGCAAATAGCCATCTTATCGTGCCTTTCACACAAAAAAAGAGAGAAACCCTCTTCACCTCTGGCAGTACCCGCAATAACCCTGCACGATGACACTTGTCCATCCGATGATATTCTACATAGAAAAGAAGAAGCCAATCAACTGGTCGAATATTTGGAAAAGAATCCTGTATACTCCGGTGCGATAGGAGTGTCTGTAGAGGGTGAATGGGGATGTGGAAAAACCACTTTTCTACACTATATGGAGGAAGAATATATCAAAAGAGAAATACATCCTATTTGGTTTAATCCATGGAAAGACAATATCAAAGACATCAAATCGTCTTTCCTAAATCTATTGTACAGTAAATTTGAAAACAACGATGTAACAACTTCTCTACTGCGTAAGTATGAATCGAAAATCAAAGTGACCAACATCACCAATTGGTTCTCTTTAATAATACTTTCCGTGAAGCACTTATTGGGAAAAGAAGAGAAGGACTTTGCTGACATTAAGAAGGAACTAAATCAACAAATGTCAATGGAAAAATATACAACCGTAGTTTTCATTGATGACTGTGACCGACTGGAAAACAACATATTCGTGGAAGTAATTTCACTTATTCGAACCGTGGCTGACCTACCTCGCTTCACTATCATTGTAACTTTTGACCCTAACCAAGCCGACCGGGTTCTTGGAAATAATGGTGGAAAAATGTACTTAAAAAAGATGTTCAATGTAAGCCACAAACTTTTTACTCTAAGCAATGGAGAACTGAGTCTATATCTCTACGAAGAGATGAAAAAGATGAATATGCCTCTACCAGAGCAAGAGAATCCGTTTGAAACACTCTCAATCAAGGAATTCTTACCCACCATACGAGATGCCAAGCATTATCTCAATCTTCTCAGCCAAGATATAAAGAGCTATCTTGGCAAAGAAGATTTCAAGAATCTGGTATGGAGTAAATGGTATTTGGTAGAGTTACTAAAACACTGTGATTCATATCTCTATACCCAACTAAAAAGCACGCCTGCCCGATGGCTTGACACATCCAAAAAAGTATGCAAGAATTGGGAATTTGTAGTACCCCGGCAAGAATGGATAGAAGCACAAGATAAAGATATAAAAAGGATTCTCCAATCCCTGTTCTGCGACACGACTTCATCATTCAGACCATTCGACATTACCAATACCCTATACTATCAGCGTTATTTCACTCCATCTATGCCATCGTATTTTCTCTCTTATAAAGAGTTCGCCGAAATAGATACAGATAAAAATCTTCGCGACACTTTTGAAAGCCTAATAAAAAGTGGTAAACAGAATCTACCGCATCTTATTATGGAAACCAGTCAATCTCAAGGCTATTATTATGTGCTCCCTATTTTAGAAGCGTATGTATCCGCAAAACAGAAAATTTCACACTTCAATACAATAACATCCTTCTATACCAGTACCTATTACAGAGAAACTGCAAATATTATAAAAGATGAACCATGGCTATGTCAAATGACATGGGAATCATTGGGCAACACTGGATTTAATGAATATAAAGAAGAAGACAAAAAAGGAGTTCCCTTTTTTGAACATTACTTGAAAAACACAAAAGACATAACAGCACTTACGGCACTTTTCTGTTCTGTAATGCATCAATATAGTCCTACTGAATATTTAGATGCCAACCATTTCTTTTACCTATTACTGAAAAAAGAAATGACCAGTTCTTCTCCAGATTACGCAAACATGTTATGGATGATAGCGGATTGTGTAGATCCAAGCTTAAACGAACTATTTCTCGATAAATTTCTTGATGAGCACTTCCTTGATATATTACCTCATATCCTTACATTCGTAAAAAATGAAAATGACCTATACATCTTGGCAAAACACGACGGTTTAAGAGGTATCTTTGATACAAGCAGACATTTTAAACAGAAAATAAACAAATGGCAACAAGAAAAAAGATACCCGGAAGTATTGCTCGAAGAAGTGTCATCCCTTGTATTCTTCACGGGAATATATCGGAAAGGAAACTATCAAAACCTGCATGCTTCACATCATCCACAACTAATGAAGTACAAGCCTAATACTGTGTTAAACACTCCAATCACCTCCCTAAAGATAAAATATGACTTTTGGAATGCGGAAACACGTTTTAACCTAACTGAAAACTTTTACTTTGAGATTGACCCAAACAGTTAAGAAACAAAATTACAGGTACCAACCTCGTCGAACCTATTTCAAAAATATTTTCAGTGGGAATTAATACCCAATGTATACTCATAAAAAGAGGTAAAATGCAAAGTAGCAGAAGTATACAGAGGCTGTGTGTCACCCCGGTAATATGAAAAACAGCACTATTGGAGCAACAGTTTAGTGTTATTTCCCCTTTTTCTCTTGCATATCAAATACATTTGACGTAATTTTGTCACATATAAGATATATCCAGATGCCGGCACAAACCTCTTTTCCATGTGACCGGCAATAGCGTAGCGTACTTTAGACTCATCGGACAACAACGCTTTAAAATCAAGAATTACATGAAATTCAGACAAGGACTTATGGTCTGTTGCCTGTTGTGCTGTGCCCTCAAGGTACAAGCTCAATATTCCATGGGTAACACCGGGCAGCTAAACATACCCACTGCCGAGATGCAAGAGGCAGGTACTTTTATGGGGGGAGGAAACTATCTCCCGAACGGCATGACACCGTTTAACTTCAACACCGGAAATTATTTCGTCAACATCACATTTCTATCCTTTCTGGAGTTGAGTTATCGGTGTACACTATTGAAAACCAAACGGTATGACGGCAAGAAAGGCTACTTCCAGCAAGACCGCTCAATGACTGCACGCATACGACCCCTGAAAGAAGGAAAATACCGGCCCAGCTTGGTGGTAGGTGTAGATGACCCTTTTAAAAATACCGGAACCAACTACTTTGCCTCAGTTTACGGTACTCTGACCAAAGGTTTCTCCATCGTAAAAGGTGACCGCCTGGCACTGACAGCAGGCTACTATATCCCACTAAATGACCACAGCATAAAAGACGGCCCCTTCGGAGGCATCAGCTACTCCCCCGCTTTCTGCCGGGAGATGACTGTCATGGCGGAATATGATTCGGAAGGTTTCAATATGGGAGCTGCCGCCAGATTATGGAAGCATCTCTCCATCCATGTGTTTACCAGAGAATTCAACAGCATATCGGGAGGAATACGGTATGAATGCAGGCTGTTGCATTAGGAGAAGGATTAGGGATTAAATTAAGGAGAAGGATTAGGGATTGGAGAATAGAATGGATATTAAGAGAAAAGGCGGTTTGAAGTGGATGCTTGCGGCAGTGTTCGGTTGCTTTTTTGCAACGGCAGATGCTCAAGTGACAGAGAGCTTGAAAGCCATCGGGATGGAAAACATCCGATGTGTACAGACACCGGGGATGACTACCGTAAGCTTTGAGAACAATGTGTATAGAAGTTCCTGCACCGGGGTGGGCAAAGCCATAGATGCCTGCTTGGGAAGCAAGACGAAGGGAGATTTGCAGTTAGTGGTACTGGAAAACCTGATACCGAAGCTTTGCATCAATCTGCCGGACACGCTGACGGAAGCATACAGAAACGGGGAAATCAGCCTGATACAGGTATATCGGCAGATGGGGATTACAGCGGATACAGACCCTGCCATGAAGGTATTGAAAAACGCCGGTCGGGAAGAAGCGCCGTCTGCCTGGAAGGTGGATTTGGTGGTATATCCCGATTTGTTTTTAGAGAACAATACGTTTGACGAACTGTATACGTATGCCATCAACCTGAATCCGGCTGTGGAAATGGCTCTGTGGAAAGGCGGGAAAATGACCGCACAAGTGATACTGCCCGTAGCCACCAACCTGAGCGGAGAGATGAACCGGATAAGACCGGGAATCATCGCTTTATCTCAGGAAGTACGTTTCAGGCATAATATCTTCGGGAAAATGACGGTGGGCAACTTTACCAACAACCGCTACGGTGCGCAACTGGAAATAAAATACCGCACCGACAACGGACGCTGGGAACTGGGCGGAACGGCAGGCTCCACCGGTTTCTCCGCCGTCACCCGGGAAGACGGATGGTATATGGGCAGAAAACAACGTATCAATGCCTCGCTGAACGCTTCGTACTACGAACCGCACCTCAACTTGCAGTTCGACCTGAAAGCAGGGAGGTATATTTACGGTGATTATGGAGTGAGAGGAGACTGTACGCGGCACTTCGGAGAGTATGCCATCGGCTTGTATGCCCTCTGTACGGACGGAGAGATAAACGGAGGATTTCATTTTGCCATCCCCCTGCCGGGAAAGAAATGGAGCCGGAAAGGATTCTTCAGGGTAAAGCCTGCCGACTACTTTACATGGACATACGGCATGGTGGCAGATGGAGAATACATAGAAAAACGACTGGGAAGAAGTTACAGCACACGCCCTGACGAGAACCGGAGCAGCAACTTCTACCAGCCGGACTATATACGCTACTTCCTTATAAAAGAAATACAACGGGAACTATCAAAAGAAATACAACGGGAGTTATCAAAATAAATATTAATTAAACACTTGAATTTTATTAATTGACAAAGAAAAATGCGGATTCCATAATATTATATAATAAATGTTCTTAGGTAATTGTGAAACAATTTCTCAATCCTGATTAAAAATGCGGTAGGAATCCTGCAATGCAGGCAGCTTAAAGTCATACTTTGATTTCAATAAGATTGCATGCTGTGGCAGCTCATTTTATGGATAGACAGGCATATATATACTAATAAAATACTTATGCGGAGGTATATACATATGATATTATAATTGACGCACAAAAAAATAAAGGATTTTGGTTTTATTAAAATTGGAAACGACACATGCTGATAACATGCGGCTGATAACGAACAACACACATTTCATTTATTTTTTATATTAAAGAATAAGGAGATTTTAATTATGCCAAAATCAAAGTTACAAAATGTTTTATTCACGATTGTCATGGCCTATGCTCTTGTGTGCTATAATATAGCACTCGATAAAGGTGGTATGAGCAATGAAATATTTCTCATAGCATTTCATGAAATAGTAATTATGCTTCCTGTTGCATTTGTTCTTGAATTTTTTATTGTCGAAAAATTTGCCACAAAACTTGCATTCAGAATTGTGACGCCACAGGACAGACCGATTTTTATCACACTTGCCATTTCTTCTATGATAGTGTGTATAATGTGTCCGATAATGAGCTTTATTGCAACTCTTTTATTTGCACATGCAGGTAATCAGCTGATAGCAGTATGGATTCAGAAAACATTTATGAATTTTCCAGTCGCATTTTTCTGGCAGATATTCATTGCAGGTCCTCTTGTGAGAAATTTATTTGGACTTTTTAATAAAAAAAGTAAATAACTTGAAAAAATATTCCTTTAAACATTGAAAAAATTGTTAAAATAGATTAATATTATATAAAAGATATGACGATACTGAAAGAGTATACCATGTTGTATGTTTGGAGGAATTATATATGGAGAAGTTGAAACAGATAAGGAAACTTAGGAAAGGCTGGAAAATATTTATTGCAGCCATGCTTGCTCTTATTGTTTTCGGCGGAGTCGGTATGTATGTAGCAGCCAGCTCTAATGTCAAGATAACGATGAGTGTCAGCGGACTTACGGTTTATAAAGGAAAGACCTCAAAGACGTT
>ERZ780141.1651-NODE-1651-length-12555-cov-3.522160_pt1 | contig 12555 bp, 8 predicted proteins | sample MGYA00433080_ERZ780141 | MGnify/ENA primary metagenome ERZ780141 (study PRJEB29588, sample SAMEA2154047) | human gut metagenome | biome: human gut; feature: human-associated habitat; material: faeces | place: Denmark | collected 2008/2010 ... | reverse complement strand
CATCGCCTCGTTCTGCCGCTGCCACGCTGTCCTCAAGCCATTTCAGAAAGCGCTCAACCGCAAGTCCGTCCTCTATAAAAGTCTCGCGAAGCCGCTCTATTTCAGAGTCTTCCTTTACAGCTTTGCGCAGAATGACAGGGGATTTGTCGAGATGGAGAAGAGAGGATTCATCACCGTCTGGAAGGCAGGAATTGTTCAGGAAGCTGTAGAGCTGCCAGTTGAGCGAGGATGGGTCGGCCAGAAGCGACTCGTCAGAGCCGAGTTCACCGAGAGCCGGCTCCACTGCATTATAATCCTCAATGCTTATGTCATCAGCCACAAGTTCCTCAAAACTGTCGGCGGTATCACTGTCGTCATACCCGTCCTTCTTCACGAACCAACGCACATTCTCCTGAGAAACAAGAAGGTAGGATATAACGTACGGATTATATTCGATGTCGTTTGCGCGGACATTAAGCAACCAGGCAATCTCGTCAAGCGAGGTAAGCAGGAAATTGTCCACCGAACTGCGGAGCATCCACTTGCGCAGCCACGCGATTTTATCAAGACGGCTCTCCCCGCCCGAGATCTCGATATCGAGAGTCTGTACCGGAGTGGCCGGGATTGCGGGGCGGTCTGTCCAGAGCTGGCCAATAAAATCCGGTCTGGAAATTATTTCATAGCGGAATTCTTCGGAAGAAGTGGCTCCGGAAAGTGCGGAGTCGATGTCCAGAACCTCCTCGGCACTCCAGCATAGACCATCAAGAACAAGCGACAGCTTGCGCGGACAGGCTCCGCTTCCGAGCCAATAGGACGGAGCTGAAGGCGCACCTATTATGTAATCAACGTTCTCCGCAAGCCATTGCGGAATAGGGACGGCGTCCGGAACACGGAGCTTATGAAGTTCCACACCTGTTCCCTCAAGCTGTGCGGTTGCTTGAATGAAATAGCGAGTGTCCGTCCAAAGTCCTGCGTGGTTGTGCGTTATGACGACGCTTGCTGCCTCTCCGGTGAAGCCGGTAAGCCATTCCACCTGTTTCCAGCGGGCTGCGGGATATTCACTGCAATGTGGGTCCGAAGCTCCGACAAGCACGGCGTCCCAACCGTTTTCCTTCATAAGCTCCCTGAGAGCCTTTATTCTTTCTGCGTAGATGTTTCCCATGATGCCTGACTTTACTCATTAATCGATGCTAAGTAACTTAGACTATATTAATCGATGCTAAGTTAACTTATGTCAGCATAATATGCAAATGACAAAGCAAAACTGTCACAAAAGTTCGGATATTATGCCGTCAGATATGAAGAAGTATTTTTCGGGGATACGGTAATACTGCGCTGCGCCGTCCTCCAGGCCGGAAAGCTCAGAACTGCCGGGAACGGGCACGAGACGGCCCGAAGAAATTGCCGAATCAAGGCGAGCCCTGTCGCAGGCGGAGACGAGTTCCGGCAACGGACAGCCCAGGGAAGTTCTCAGACCAAGCATAACGTTTTCTATGCCCAGTTGCACCGGTGAAAGTGTCTCCAAGTTTTCATACTCCGCATTTCTTTGCCCGGAGCAACCGGTATCCCGCTGTCCGAGAGGAGCAAAAGTCTCAAGATAAAGCTTCAGATCCGGGCTGTTCCAGCTGCGACACCGGTGACCGTCCGGAAGAATGGACAGGGTATGTGCCCCTGGACCGAGACCGACGTAGGGAACATGCCGCCAATATGCGGAATTATGGCGGGCCTCCATACCGGGAAGAGCGAAGTTGGAAATCTCGTAGTGATGGTAGCCGGCAGCAGAAAGTTCCTCGCACAAAATCTCGTATTGCCTTGCGCAGGAATCTTCCGAAGTTTCCCGGCAACGTCCGTCAGCAATCATCCCGTCAAGAGCAGAATCCGGCTCAACTGACAGCTGATAGGCCGAAATGTGGCTCGGAAGCATGCCTGAGGCTGAAATGTCGAGCGCACGCAGAATCGTCTCCCGCCAAAGCCGCTCATCCAAAAGTGGGACATACCCGTCTTTCCCCCTGTGGCCGGTAAAACGTCCCGAAAGAGAGTCTGAATGTTTCGGCTGAGAATCAGAATGTCCCAGAAAAGAATCTGAATGCCTCGTCTGAGAATCCGGCCCAAGTTCCGGAAGTCCGAAGATGAGGTCAATGCTGATGTTCCGAAAGCCGGATTTCTCAAGAATTCTGTAGGCTCGGACAGCAGTCTCCGCATCATGCCTGCGGTTCATCCAACGCAGGACCGCGTCGTCAAATGACTGCACGCCCATACTCGCACGCGTCACGCCCATCCCCAGGAGGGCTTCGGCATACGCCTCGCCCCGCTGAATCACGTCCTCCGGGTTCAGTTCAACAGTGAATTCATCAAATTTCCTGCTTCCCGACTCATCCTTTAACGCCTCGACCACGCGGCAAAGCAAAGGCAGCGGCATCACCGATGGTGTGCCGCCGCCTATATATAGCGTGTTCACGTCCATTGTCGCGTCAAATTCCGACTTTCTGCTGTCAATCTCCCCCAACAGAGCCTCGACATAGCGGTCGTAGCAGGCCGACGTCTCGGAATAGAATCCGCAGTAGGTGCAGAAAGACTTGCAGAACGGGATGTGGACGTAAATCACAATTTCAGACTTTATTTATGCCTGAAGCCCCTCAGTTAGCGAAGAAGCAGTTCAGCCGTTCCGAGAGAAGACTGCTCCGTGTATGCCTCAACGGTGTAGACGCCCTTCACGCAGTCCTTCACTCCGTTCACATAAATCACGATGTCCGTCTCGGCGCCCTGATAGTCAACCTCGCGGGAAGCCGAACTTACGAGAGTCTCGCCCTCAAGATCGAATGCCCTCTGCTCCGTACCTGCAATCAGCACTCCGTCAGGGTCTTTTACGCGAATGTAAATCCTTACCGGGCCCTTAGGCGCAAGGTCGTTTTCAACCAGGCTCAGACGAGTCTGGAACTGCGCCACCCTGCTGCTGCGGTCCGTAACCTTTCCGGAAGCATTATAGGCTGCAAGTGAAAGCCCGCGTGCCTTGATGACAGAACCGGTCGCAACCTGTGAAGAAAGATTTTCCACTGTCTTGGAAAGTTCCTCCGAACGTCTCTTGCTCTCGGCGGCGTCGCGACGTGCGGCTGCGGCGTCTGCAGTGAGCTTCTTGTTGAGCGTGTTGAGGGAGTCAATCTGGACTATATAGTTCTTCATTATGCTCCTCAAAGTTCCGAGTTCCTTTTCGTACTGACGCATTTTCCTACGGTTGGTTGCGTCCGTCTGCTTAATTCTTTCTATCAGCTGATTGACCTCCTCGCGTGAGGAATCGAGCTGTGAATTGATTGTGTCATAATCGGATGACAGCGTCGCATAGTCGCTCTGAAGGGCAAGCATCTGGTCTGTCAATTCTTGCTTTTCTTCCTGAAGTTCGCTCACGAGCGAAGACTTCTGAATCCAGATATACGCCAGGACGCCGGCCAGAATGACCGCCACCGCAACGAGGGCGTATGTCACTTTCTTAAGACTGTTCTGTTCCATAATGTGTACATTTTTTGATATTACGTTTCGTGTTTTCGTAACAATGCGAGTGCGAATTTACGCAAAATATGCGAATTTACGCTATATTTGCGGACGTCAGAAAAATATAAACGCATAAAATTTCATAAATATGAAACCTGCCGTAAGATATATCATCCGCGCCGTCAAGTATTTCTGCTGGTTCGCGATTCTTTTCACACTGATTATCAGCGTTCTCGCATTCACAAAGTTCGTGCCCACAGAAAACGGGGTGGAAGGGCTCTTCATCCACGGCTGGAAGTCAATTCTCGAAATATGCGGCGTCTTCCTCGTCTTTTCGGCCCTCTATCCGAAGTTCGGCTATCAGAAAAGACAGGTCAGCATCCCCGGCGAATGGAGCGAAGTCTCCGCTGAAGTAATGGGATATTTCGCCGACCGCGGAGACTACCGCCTCGAAAGTGAAACACCCGAAAAGCTCTGTTTCCGCGCCAGCCGCGCAGGTCTCAGAATTGCCCGCATGTGGGAGGACCGCATCACCGTCACCCCATCTTTCGGAGGTGTTGAGCTCGAAGGACCGGCGAAGGACTTGGCACGCGTCGCCTCCCACATGGAATATAAATTACGGGGCGAATAAAAAGCGGTTTACGGGGCGAATAAAAAGCGGTCTGCCGCGTTGGACGTCTTGATGAAATCCCCCCAGCCGCTAAGGCTGCTGCGGTTTCATCTTCACCGTCCGCCTTGCATCCCATCTTTTTCTTCATCCCCTACTTCTAAGCCATATTCATAGCGACTACTTGACCTTTCCGAAATATAGTACAGAGTTCCCACAAGATAGGTTAATTTTTCCAGAAGAAATTTTCGGGGAGAGGGTATATTTCCCGAAATAAAATTTGCGGGACAGCCTTATTTTTCTTACATTAGCAGCTGTAAATCATAGGCTTATGGCAAATAGAATTTTCAGACGTAAAATATACGATCAAATCAAGCTTTGGAAAGAAGAAAATGACGGAAAGTCAGCTCTTCTAATAGAGGGGGCACGACGTGTCGGAAAATCTACGATTGTCGAACAATTCGCGCAAAATGAATATGAGTCATACATTCTGATTGACTTCAATAAATGCCCACAAAACATCCGCGCCTTATTCAACGACATGGATGACCTTGACTATGTATTCATGATTCTTCAGCAACACTATCGCAAGACCCTGGCAAACAGGAAATCTGCGATAATCTTTGATGAGGTTCAGAAATGTCCGCAGGCTCGTCAGGCAATAAAATATCTCGTGCAGGACGGCCGCTATGATTATCTCGAGACAGGCTCACTAATCAGCATAAAGAAAAATACAGAAAACATAACTATCCCGAGCGAGGAAGACAGCATACAGATGTATCCTATGGATTATGAAGAGTTCCGTTGGGCTCTCGGAGATGAAAGCACCCCCGCACTGCTGCGAAAGTTTTGGGAAATGAAAAAACCTCTCGGTCCGGCACACAGAAATGCGATGCGTGACCTACGCCTGTACATGTTAGTCGGAGGTATGCCGCAAGCGGTAAACGCATATCTTGACACCAACAACATGAGAAAAGTTGATGCGGCAAAACGCAAAATAATCAAACTGTATGGAGACGATTTCCGCAAGATAGATCCAACCGGCAGGATAACCAAGCTCTTTATGTCCATTCCCGGGCAACTCAGCCGCAACATATCAAGATTTCAGCCGAATTCCATCGTAAAAAATGCACCGACAGACAAGATGGAGGAGATGCTTGTTGCGCTTGAAGACAGCAAGACGGTCAATTTTGCATATCACGCAGATGACCCTAACGTCGGTATGGAACTCAACAAAGATGAAGCACGATTCAAACTTTTCTTATCAGACACAGGACTGTTCATAACAATGGCATTTTGGGACAAGAGTTACACAGAAAATGAAATCTACGACAAACTGCTTTCAGACAAACTCTCTGCAAACCTTGGCTATGTTTATGAGAATCTCATCGCCCAGATGCTTACGGCATCCGGCAACAAATTATTCTACTACACTTGGGCGAAGGACGAAAAGCATAATTATGAGATTGATTTTCTTCTTTCGCGAGGAGCCAAGATTGCTCCTGTCGAAGTAAAATCTTCAAGTCACAAATCACATGCATCGCTTGATGCTTTCTGCGAAAAGTTTTCGTCAAGAATTTCAAACAGATACCTGATATACACAAAAGACTTGCAGAAAGATGGGCAGACGATACTTGTGCCCGCCTATATGACCAATCTATTATAAAAGGTCATAGAGATTAAATGGAAGACGCAGATTTAATCAAAATGAAACCTGCAGTAAGAGAAAAGAGGGTGACCAAAAAGTCTTTTATTCCCCCTCCTTCGGACTCACTACCCCCCCCGTTCGAGAAAAGCAAGAGTTTTCATAAAAACCGGGTGATTTTTCCAGAAGAAATTTGCGGGGAGAGGGTATATTTCCAGAAATAAAATTTGCGGGACAGCCTTGTTTTTCTACATCAAGTAGTTTTTAATCAGAGACTTATGATAGAGCAGAATTTTATTGAGTTTCTTGACTACCATGGGAAGTCAAATACCGCAGCAACCTGTTGGTTGTGAGGATTTTGACAAACCGGTCAACGAAGCTGACCGAATAAAAAGCTTGAGAGGCGGGAGGCATAAAAGGATGGGATGACCGCCTTTTATGCCTCCCGCAATTGTTTGGCGGCAGCTTCAAGGGCAGAATAAAAATCTTCGCCGAAAAAGTGGATGATTGGGGTTTTGAGGAACTGATAGACGCGGATTTTCTTGCGGCGGCCGTTGGTGAAGGCGTCGCGACAGATGTTCCAGCGGTGGAGATTCAAGGCCGTCATGCCGTTGGAGAGCTTGGAGACGCGAATCGGGTAGAGGCGACAGGAGATGGGCTTGCAGAAGTCTCCGATCCCCTTGTTCCACTGTTCCTCGATTGTGCACAGACAATTACCCGCCGCATCACGACGGCAGTAGGCACACTCTTCAGAGCCTGGAACAAGCGGAGTGACGAGGTCGCCGTCAACGTCGATTTCAAAGAAACCTTTCTCGTCAACGGCCCTGCGCCCGGCCTCGGACATCACCGGGCTGAAATGGCAGTAGTTCTTTTCAAGCGCCGGCAACTCGCATTCGAGCAAAGGAGCACCACTGTCGCCTATCACGCAGCATATTCCCTTGCACTTGGCATAGTCACAGGCGAAGTATTCGGTCAGTATTTCACCGGAGACGAGAATGTCGTCTATTTGGATTATCGAATTGTACTTGCTCATAAATCCATTATTTCATCACGACATACTCGATCCTGCTGCCTTCAACGAGCTTTCGAAGCACATCCATAACCTGTTCGGCCGTCACCGCATTCATTCTGTCGGCTATCTTCGTGCTGAAGTCGCGCCCGTCGGCATAGCGGATAACAAGCGCATCGCGCCAATGATCTGCAGACCCGGCATCTATGCCATATTCGTTATTAAGCCGGGCCTTGAATGCTTTCAAGACAGATGCCGGCCATTCAGTCTGCGGTGCCTCTGTCAAAGCCGTGCGCAAACGGGCCAGGACAGACAGTATCTCCGTATCGTCAAGGCTGCCGTAAGCAAAGCCGTCCTCCGGAATGCGGTCAAGTGAAATCAGCACGCTGAAACGCTCCTGTGGATAGAGTAGGTATGACGAAGCGACGCTCACATGGAACCCGGTTCCGACGAGTGCCCCATGCAGACTATCTTCCAGCAGGCTTGCGGCAAGGCGGGAGGCGCAGAGATTCGCGGCGTTCATCGGCACAGCAGCAGAAAGAAGCACGTCGATACTCTCGGCAGCTCCACTGCGGAAAGTCGTGGACTGCCCTGAAACCGGCTGAAATCTCACACGGAGACGTTTTTCTGAGCGTCCGGAAACAGGGAACTCCCCGGCATACCAGACAAGGCGTTTCTGAAGTGCAGCAGGTTCCATGTCAGCACAAATCACAATAAAGCCCTCCCCGACATCGGAAAACACATCGGCGAACAGTCTGTCCGCCTTGGCAACGGTCTGCGGCGTGAAGTTTTCATACATCCGTACTCCGGAATACGGATTGTCGGCGCATACAAGGCTGTCGATTCCGGCAAGTCGGGCATTGCGACCTCCGGCAGACAGTCTTTTCTGCACTGATGCTGAGCGAAGCAGTTCAGCCGCTGCGGTCGTGTCTGTGGAACTTTCACGGAACATCCCCACAAGTCCCTGCAGCAGCAGGTTCAGGCTGCGCGGAGTGGCCGTACCCTTAAGAGTAGTGGAATAGAGCGAAACTTCGGCATCTGCGATGATTCCGGTGGCTGTCATGATGTCTCTGAGATTGCGGTTGTCAATTCCGGAAATCGTGCGGCACTTCAGCAGTTCCGGAAGGAATGCCGCCTCACCGGGAACAAGGTCGTCAGCAGAAGCATAGCCCTTGTCCACATTCAGGGCCCAGGAAATCCGTTTCGCTCCAGGGACCCTTTTATAATAAACCCTCAGCCCGTTCTGGAAAGTCCAAGTCTCCCCGCCGGACATAAGTTCCTTGCCGGTCCTGACCTTGGATTTCTTGGACGACGGACCGGGAAGAAGGAGAGTGTCGCGCAGGTCAAGGGAGTGTCTGCGGACCGTCTTTCCATCGTTCCATCCGGCACAAAAAGCGCTACAGCTGTCATCGGGAGAAAGAAGGGCCTCGGAGAAAGTCTTCATCAGACGCAGCTGCAAAGTGTCCGGAAGCACTCTTGACTGGCAGAATTCGCAGAGTTGCGCTCCAGTGCTGAGCGGAGCGTCGCGAAGGAATGAAGCGGAGCACAGCCTCATATACTCGGAATTTTTCACCGAACGTGCCGAAGTGCCGAGACATTTCTCTCCATACAGCTGCGACGAAAGCACTATGTCATTAACGTCCATCTCCCCCCTGTCGAGCGAACCGAGGACCTCGCCGAAACACTTCATTGCGGCATCGGCATCTTTCTGCAACACACAGAACGACAGCGATATTGACTCAAATCCTGAAACGTCTGCACTGGAAAGATGGTCTGACTCGACTCCCGAGAAAGGAATGGCTGCAGAATTCAGAGCATCCCGGAGGCGGTTCTCTGCGATGAATCGGAACGTATCCGACATCTTGTCAATCACGGCAAACTGTGGCGTCGGCATAAGTTCCGCCGGTATCCTCGGAAAATAAAACGAGGAGGCTATCCGACAGACTCCTCCATCGAGTTTGTCGACCGAAACTTTAGTCGGACGGACGGGCTTCTCAGATGCAGAATACACACGGGTGGAATCTCGAAGAACGGAATTTCTCGGTGTCATGAGTGAAAATATCCCCATTTTTGAGACCAGATCCTTGCCATTCACGTCGCCGGAGACTATCACAGCCATGTTTTCAAGAGGAAAATGAAGACTGTCTTTCGTCGTCACGGCGTTCGCGGACAGTTCATCGGCAATTCCGAACACAGCAAGCAACAGTGAGTCGGCAAGGGCGGCACTCCGCGAGAGCATTACATCCTTGAAACGAAACGTCACAGCATCGTCCGAGCATTCGGCATATCCCTTTACCGTCGGAGCCACGGCATTGGAAGACAAGAATTTCTGAAGACTGCGATTCTGAAGCCGTCCACGGTCAGAGAGTATTTTCCGCGACATGTCCACATAATCCCTCGCATCTGCGGAATGCCGGTACACGAGAGCAAAATCCGCGAATCCCTTTTCCGCAGGATTCGACACGACATAATAGCTCATTCCGTTGGGGAATGTCCCTGTAACTATCTTTGAATCAGCCGGCAGCTTCTTCAGACCTTGAGCCGTGGAAAACGGGACGCCACAAGTCACAAGCAGCGACACAGTCAAAAACAAAATCCGTATGTTCTTCATTTTAAATCTATACCCGAAAATTATCGACAAATCTGACGCAGTTATTTTTTAACGATTACTTACCCTTACAAAGTTAGTGCAAATGGCAAGAATAAGAGACCAAATTGTACACTTTTAAGAAATATATGTTAAATTTGCGGTTCGTGGCATATGGATAGGGAATATGTCCGTAAATTGTGAATGTTAAAATTTCAGCGATATGAAAAAGATTTTGCTTATCATTGCGGCGACACTCGCGACTGCTGTTGCCGTTTCTGCGCAGGACATGGCGCAGGCTACCGAGACTTATAACAACGGGGCAATGGCGCTTCAGGCAGGAAACAACACCGAAGCCCTTGAAAATTTCAAGGCGGCGCTCACAATGGCCGAGGCCTGCGGCGAGGAAGGTGCGGAGATGGTGAACAACTGCAAGGAGTATATTCCTAAAATCATGTTCAACGTAGCCAAAGAATCCATCAAGGAAGGCAACTACGACAAGGGCATCGCCGAAATTGACGAAGCCGTCGCACAGGCTAAGGAATATGGAGTGACCGATGTCGTAGAGGACGCGGAGACTCTAAAACCTCAGGTACTTATGAATAAGGCAAACGACCTTCTCAAGACCAAGAATCTTGACGGTGCCATCGCTGCATACAACGACTTGCTCGCACTGAACCCTGCCAACGGAACGGCTCAGCTCCGTCTCGGAATGGCTTACGCACAGAAGGGTGACACGGCAAACGCCGAGACCGCATACCTTGCAGCAGCGGCGAACGGACAGGAGAAGGCAGCCAACAAGCAGCTTGCAAACATGTATCTTAAGAAAGCGCAGGCAGCCCTCAAAGGTCAGAAATATGCTGACGCATACGACGCCGCACTGAAGTCAAACAGCTTCGTGGAGAGCGGCAACGCACTTTACTTCGCCGGCATGTCGGCTCAGAAACTCGGTCAGGACGAAAAGGCAAACGAGGCTTTCGAGCAGTTTCTCGTAGTCGCTCCGAATGACAAGAAGGCTGATGACATCAGGTGCACTCTTGCGGTTTCCTACCAGAAAGCCGGAAACAAGGCAAAGGCAGTCGAGTACTACCAGCAGATTCTGACGAATCCTAAGTACACCGAGGTTGCAAAGGCGCAGATTGCGGCGCTTGAAAAATAATTTGCCATGCTGCAGCGCGTTTTCCTGACATGAGAGAACTTGAACTGCTTGCTCCGGCAAGAAACATTGAAATCGGCATCGCGGCCATTGACTGCGGTGCCGATGCCGTTTATCTCGCAGGGCCGGCCTTCGGAGCGAGACAGGCGGCAGGAAACAGCGTTGAGGACATCCGCAGGCTTTGCTCGTATGCCCATAGGTTCGGCGTGAGAGTGTTCGTGACGCTGAACACGATCATCTTTGAAGATGAACTGGACGCTGCCTATGCACTTGCGCTTGCAATGCAGGAGGCCGGGGCGGACGCTCTGATTGTGCAGGACTTTGCGCTGCCCGCGTTTGAGTTGAGGCAACCGGAGGAACTGACGATTCCGCTACATGCCTCGACTCAGTGCTCGATTCGGACTGTGGAGGAGGCCCGCAGGATGGATGCACTCGGGTTCTCGAGGATCGTGCTTGAGAGAGAGCTGCCTCTGTCTATGGTGAGAGAAATATGCTCTGCAGTGAGCTGCGAGGTGGAGGCATTTGTGCACGGGGCGCTGTGCGTGTGCTATAGCGGTCAGTGCTATCTGTCACATATGCTGAGCGGTCGGAGCGCAAATAGAGGAGAGTGCGTGCAGGCGTGCCGTTCGAGATATGATCTGGTGAATGCGGATGGCAAGCCGGTGAGGTGGCCGGACTTGTCCCATGGGCGTGAAGCCTTGGCAGGGGAAGGGGCACGGCTGGCAGCAGGGTACAAGCCGGGAAAGCCCGTGGCAGAGGATAGGACGCTACTGTCGCTGCGTGACCTAAACTTGCTTGGGCGTCTACCGGAGATGGCGGCTGCCGGAGTCAGTTCATTCAAGATTGAGGGGCGGCTCAAGAGCATCTCATACGTAAGGAACATCGTGGCCGCCTACTCGCAAGCGTTGGATAGGCTTGTGAGCGCAAATCCGGCCATATATTGCCGCGCATCGCACGGACATGAGGTCTGCGGTTTCACCCCGGCCCCGGCGAAAAGTTTCAACAGAGGGTTCACGCAATTGTACTTTGACGGACAGCGTAGTCAGTGGGCATGCCTTGACGCAGGCAAGGCACTTGGAGAGGAAGTCGGGACAGTGGCTTCCATCGAAAGGCTAAGAAACGGAATTAGACTGACAATCAAACCAATGCATCAACAGGGAACAACTGCAGAGCATGGTAGACAACATCGGGAAACAAGAACTGCAGCCACATCGTTTCACAACGGCGATGGCTTCTCGTTCATCGGCCGGGACGGCAAGGAGCACGGATTCAGGGCAGACATCTGCGAGGGCAACACGATTCTTTGCCGGGCCGCAGATGGCATAGCTCCTGGGATGCGGCTTTACCGCAACCTCGACACGGCCTTCGAGAAGGAACTCGAAAAGGGCGCCACTCGCAGGATTGGAGTCAATTTGACTGTAGATATCAACGAAACCGACAGCCCTATAGCAAACCGACACGAGGTGGAATGCGTCAGGAACTTCCGGGTCATTGTCAATGCCGTCAGCGAAGACGGACGTGAAACTCACTACGCTACAGACATCGAGACGGAGCCGGCAAGAAACAGGGAGCGCATGCTCGGGATGATTTCCGGCCAGCTCGGCAAGGACTCGGGCATCTACAGCTTCTCGGTGGAGGACATACTGTGCAATGGTGAGAGCTGTATCAAACGCGAAGCTGACGGCAACATTCCAATGATTTCAGCCGCGCATCTCAACGGAATCCGCCGTTCTATTGCCGAGGCGATCGACAGTCTTCCATGCAATGCACGCCCGCTGAACCACGCCACAATCAGGGGCAGTCTTGCGAAACAGCTTGAATTTCCACCCCTCATCAGCTATAAAAGTGACGTCGCCAACAGTCTCGCCGCCGGTCTCTACAGACGCCTCGGTGCAGAGATTGTCGCACCGGCCTACGAAATCGAGCCGTCTGACTCCATCGAACTGATGCGCAGCAAATACTGCCTCCTACACGAAATAGGTCTCTGCCGCAAGACACCGGCCTACGCTGCCTTCGCCACCGCCAACGACATCCGCGACGGACTCTTTCTCCGCAACAACGGCCGTCTTCTCGCCCTTGACTTCGA
>ERZ780141.1650-NODE-1650-length-12559-cov-2.886036_pt1 | contig 12559 bp, 8 predicted proteins | sample MGYA00433080_ERZ780141 | MGnify/ENA primary metagenome ERZ780141 (study PRJEB29588, sample SAMEA2154047) | human gut metagenome | biome: human gut; feature: human-associated habitat; material: faeces | place: Denmark | collected 2008/2010 ... | reverse complement strand
TGGCGTTTTTTTGAAGGGTCAATGTCAGTGCAGTTGTACCGGTATACTCACGAAAATATTAACACCTTGTCAGTACGGAAAGTGTTTTCGGCGATGTCAGCAATAAATTTTACAGTACAGCTTTAATAAAATCATTTTATTTTATCTTTCAGAGATTTTGGACACGGTTATGTCCGCATTACAACTCTGAGCCGTAATTTTTTATGAAATCGTGATAGAAAACTATTCCTCGTTCAAGCGATTCTACGCTGAGGTTTTCGTTAATTGCGTGTGCGCTGTTAAGCTGTGCGCCCGTCATCATAAGCGGAACGAATCTCAGTACGCAGTCGCATATCTTCGTATAATGGCGTGAGTCGGTGCCTGCAAGCATTATATAAGGTATTCTCGGTATATCGCCGAAGGTTTCCTTTATTCTCTTGTTGACATACTTATACGCATAGCAGTTCATATCCGCAACAGGCGGAACGTCAAAGCCTGCCAGCATTTCCATAGAAATACCAAGCTTGTGGCACAGCTTTCCGAGCTTTTTATACGACTGAGGTAAAGGCTCGTGCACCATAAAGCGACAGTTTGCGGTAACACTTGCTTTTTCGGGAATCACGTTTGCACCCTTGCTTCCCTCTGCCATAGTGAATATGCAGGTGGTCTTTACGACCGCTCCCGCAGGCCCGCCTATCCTGTGCATTATGTACGGTGCTATCGGGGCGAAAAGCCACAGATTTCCGTACAGCAGGCGGTGTCTGAAGTGGTGCATATATGGTGCCATAGCGTGATACTGCACTCTTGCGGGGTGGGTTATCCTTTTCTTGAACGGGTTTCTGTGTTCGATTATATACATCAGCTTTGACAGCTTTGCAAACGGGTTATTGTTGAACGGAACGCTTGCGTGACCACCTCTGCTCCTTGCGGTGAACTTTATGTTGGCTCTGCCCTTTTCGAGTATGCCTATCATTGCGTTGTGGGCTACCATTCTGCCCTTGATGCTGTCCTCGTATGACATTACCGAGCCGCCCTCGTCCATAACCAAATCGAAATGTATGCCCTTTTCATAAAGATATTCAACCGTCTTTACTGCGCCGTCGCCGGTTATTTCCTCGTTGTTGGAGCTGCCGACATAGACATCGCACACGGGGGTGAAGCCCTCTTTTATAAGCTCCTCTATGCTTTCGAGTATGGCGCATAATGCGCCCTTAGTATCGACCGTACCTCTGCCCCATATCTTCCCCTCGGCTATTTTGCCAGAAAAAGCGTCATACTTCCACTTTTCGCTGTCGGCAGGAACAACGTCCTGATGCGACATAAGGCATATCGGGTTGCGGTTCTTATCCTTGCCTCTCCATATAAACAGCAACGCTCCGTCAATATCGACACGCTCGCATACCCTGTGGATATTCGGGTACTGCTGTTCAAGCAGGTCGTGGAATTTATAAATCTCGGTGTTGTCGTTTCTGCCACGGATACTTACGGTAGGTACTTGTATAATCTTTGACAGATGCTCTGCGTGGGTGTCGCAGTCGATACCGTCCTTATACGGATCGAACGGCTTATCGTCCGCAAATTCTTTCTTCATAAATACGGCACGGAGTACCGCAATAAGAAACAGTACGGCGTATACCGCAAGAAGTCCGAGTAAAACATACAGTACAATCAATAAAGGGTTCACGGTGATAATTCCTCAAATTATTTATTACGATAGCTGTTGCTGTAAGAACTGTAACAGTTATCGCTCTTTAATTGTACCATATTCACAAAAATTATGCAAGTATCTGCTTATTTTTTTACAGCGCCGAATATACAGTTTACAATCCCTATAAGAACACCGCCTATCGGATAACCTATCCAGCACAATTCCCAGTTATCAAAACAAAATCCCATTATAAAAAGCACAATAGTCGCCGCAAGCATTATACCGCCGGATATAGCCGACATAAGTCTGTCTGCGAACGGCTTGTCGGGGTTATTTTCCTTGTTGTACTCTTCAATATCATACTTTGCATACTGCATACCGCCGTATATAAACATAGGCGCGGCAACGGTAACACATAAAAGCAGAACCGCCGCGCACAGCGCATCAAAGCTTTCCTCGGTCATAACATCAGGTACAACCTTGTCGACAAAGCTCTGCATTACCATCAATGCAATTACGCCGAACAGTACAAGCACCGTACCGCCGGCGATAACAGCGGGGAATTTATTTCTGAATGCCTTTATCTGCTCTACGCTGTAAAACGGCTTGATATTGGGATTTTCCTTGACATAGTTGTCGTGTCGTATGCCGCTTACTATAAATATCGCCGTGCCAACTGTCACAAACAGCATGAATATCGCCGCAGCTATGGTTTCATCAAGTCCCAGAACTACCGTAAAAAGCAGTGTGGTAACACCTGCAAGCACAGTTGCTGTACCAAGACAGATAGCCCTTGTAAAGCTGTTCATTTCCTTATCATATCCTGCGGCATCTTCCGTAAAGTTTTCTTCTGCACTGCCCTTAATCAGTTCGTCAAGCGTGCAGCCAAAGTAATCGCTCAGCGTGATAAGCTTATCAGTTTCGGGAAACGCAGTGTCAGATTCCCACTTTGACACAGTCTGACGTGACACGTTCATAAACTCTGCCAAATCCTCCTGCGTCATATTTTTTTGCTTTCTGTAAAACTGAATATTTGTTCCTAAGCTCATATATACATATCCTTTCCGACAGCTTTTCTGTCTGTCGTCATATTAGCATAATCGGCGTGCAAGGTCTATAAACTTCATGTTGCTTTTGAATATTTTCATGTAAATTTGCGGTTGCGTTGGCTTCGCAGAGCCGTTTTCGACTTGTTTCACTTTGCGTTGCAGATACAGCAAACGGCAGAAAGCATACACCCTCTGCCGTAAGAATATTTTGTAAATTTTAAGCAATCAGTCTATCGGGTCGCCTTTAAGCTCTTCTTCGGTAAGCTTGATTGTCGACTTGTCGGGGGCTTCGACGTTCATAAACTTTCCGACAAAGGTTGACAGAATAAGTCCTGCGATTATCGGAAGATAGAACGTTAAGAATCTCCATATAAATGTTGAGATACCGACATATTTTGTGCCGTCCGAGCCGATGAATATATTGCTGAAGAACAGCGTATAGCTTCCCTCCGCCGCACCAAGCGCACCCGGCAGTGGCATAAAACCGGAAATCATCAGAACGAATGCCTGACAGGAAATAATCGTCAGATAATCCGTACCCGAAAGTCCGAAGCCGAGATAAATTACATACGAGATTGAGAAGTAAGCCGTGAGCTGAATTACATTATAAATGATAAGTCTTATGATAAGCCACGGTTTTTTCTTGATGAACACGAAATTATCATGATATTCGTCTACAATTTCCTCTACGGACTTGATTTTCTTTATCTTGTCTTCCTCGCTCTTTATAAAGCGGAACTTGAAAATGTGTATCTTTGCAAGAAGTTTTACAGCCCATACAGCCATCTTCTTTACGGGCTTCTTGAAAAACGCCAGCATAAAAAGCAGTATTATTACGATAGTATTTATGATAAATCCAAGAATTACGAGCGCCATAAGCGGTGCGTAGTCGGTAGAGAAATTATTGAAACGGGCTATAAGCACCACGGCGGAATAGCCTGTCAGCACAAACTGATACATTATGAATTTGCTCAGCAGAGATGTCATTGCGTGTGACATAGGAACGCCGAACTTCGTGAAGTAATACACCTGCATAGGCTGACCGCCCGTTGACGACGGAGTGATACAGTTGAAATACTGACCGAGCAGGGTCGTCATAAATGTTCTGCTGAACTTCGCCTTAGGGTATGTAGCCCTCAGCGCCGCATGAACGCCGAGCGCCTCCAGCAGCCAGTATACTATCATAAGGCCCATCGCTATGAACAGGAATCCGACATTTATCTTCTGAATTGAATTGACAAGATTATCAAATCCGTCCACAAAATACACATAGAAGATCATGAATACGAATGCAATTGCGCAAATAATAAGATTCAGCTTATTCGATTTTTTCTTTTTCATTAAGCCTCCCGGATTTGAATAAAGGCATTTTCAGTCTTTACACATTTAACCCAATTTTACAATAACATTATAATTATATCTCATAATGCAGTTTTTGTCAACGAGAAAAAGGTCGATATATGGCTTACGGCTCGCAAGGTCGCTCAAACCGCAGAAAATCGGGTATTTAAAGAGTTTTAGCTGTAACGGGTCGATTTTTATCATTACTTTAAGTAATGACGCTATTCAATATATAAATATCGAAAACGCTTGAATTTTTTCCGCCAATCTGCTATACTTATGTGTGGCGATTTGAAGCGTCTGTATTTTTACAGATGCTCCCATATATAACGAAAGGAAAGGTTTTTTCAATGTATAAAATACTCAAAAGACGTCAGCTCAACGAAAACGTTGTACTGATGGAGGTAGACGCTCCCTTCATTGCGAAGAAGGCGTTGGCAGGTCAGTTCATCATTCTGCGTGTTGACGAAAAGGGCGAGAGAATACCTCTTACCATTTCAGACTATGACAGAGAAAAGGGTACTATTACCATCATATTCCAGATAGTAGGTCAGACTACTATGCTTTTATCACAGCTCAAGGAGGGCGATGCACTGCTCGACTTTGTAGGCCCTCTCGGCAAGGCAACAGACTTCGAGGGTGCAAAGAAGGTATGTGTTATCGGCGGCGGCGTAGGCAACGCTATCGCTTATCCTTCTGCAAAGCAGTTATTCAACGAGGGTGTTGAGGTTGATGTTATCGCCGGCTTCAGAAACAAGGATATAGTTATCCTTGAGGACGAATTCAAGAAGGCAAGCACAAACTTCTATATCACGACAGATGACGGCTCATACGGCGAAAAGGGCTTTGTTACAAACAAGCTCCAGAGCCTTATTGACGCAGGCAACAAGTACGATCTCGTTGTTGCGATAGGTCCTGTGCCTATGATGAAGTTTGTCTGTGAGGTTACCCGTCCTTACGGCATTAAGACGCTTGTATCACTCAATCCTATTATGATCGACGGTACAGGTATGTGCGGCGGCTGCCGTGTAAATGTCGGCGGAGAAATCAAGTTTGCGTGTGTTGACGGTCCTGACTTTGACGGTCATTTAGTAAACTTTGACGAGCTGATGAAGCGTAACTCGACATACAAGGAAAAAGAAGCTCACGACAGAGAACACTGCAGACTTTACAAGGCTGAGCAGTAAGGAAAGGACGATAAGAAAATGCCTAATATGTCATTAACTAAGGTTCCTATGCCCGAACAGGACCCTAACGTAAGAAACAAGAACTTCCTCGAAGTTGCAATGGGATATACAGAAGAAATGGCAATGGAAGAAGCATCACGTTGCCTTAACTGTAAGCACAGACCTTGCGTAAACGGCTGTCCGGTACATATCGCAATCCCTGATTTTATCAAAGAGGTTGCCCAGGGCAACTTTGCAGGCGCTTATGATGTAATTTCGCAGTCAAGCTCACTTCCTGCTGTTTGCGGCCGTGTTTGTCCGCAGGAGTCACAGTGTGAGTCAAAGTGCGTAAGAGGCATCAAGACTGAGCCTGTCGGAATCGGCAGACTTGAGAGATTTGTTGCCGACTGGCACAACGCTCAGACAGATGTTAAGGTAAATAAGCCTGAGTCAAACGGTCACAAGGTTGCTATCGTCGGTTCAGGTCCTGCAGGTCTTACCTGTGCAGGCGACCTTGCAAAGAAGGGTTACGAAGTAACAGTATTTGAAGCATTCCATACAGCAGGCGGTGTTCTGGTTTACGGTATCCCCGAATTCAGACTTCCCAAGGCTATAGTTAAGAAGGAAGTAGAAAACCTTCAGGATCTCGGTGTTGAAGTAAAGACAAACATGGTCATCGGCCGTGTTCTGTCGGTTGACGAACTGTTTGAGATGGGCTACAAGGCTATCTTCATCGGCTCGGGTGCAGGTCTTCCCTCATTCATGGGTATCGAGGGCGAGGATCTCATCGGTGTTTACTCAGCTAACGAGTACCTCACAAGAACAAATCTTATGAAGGCTTATCTTGATGATTATGATACGCCTATCATCAAGAGCAAGTCGGTAGCAGTTGTCGGCGGCGGTAACGTTGCAATGGATGCCGCAAGATGTGCAAAGCGTCTTGGTGCCGAAAATGTATACATTGTATACCGCAGAGGCATGGAAGAAATGCCTGCCCGTAAGGAAGAAGTACATCACGCTATGGAAGAGGGCATCATCTTCAAGAACCTCAACAACCCTGTCAAGATACTCGGTGATGAGAACGGCAGAGTAAGAGCTATGGAGTGCATTGAGATGGAGCTTGGCGAGCCTGACGCAAGCGGCAGACGTAAGCCTATCGCTAAGGAAGGAAGCAACTTCGAGCTTCCCGTTGACACTGTTATCATGTCAATCGGTACATCTCCCAACCCCCTTATCAGAAGCACAACTCCCGGTCTTGACACCAACAAGAGAGGCTGTCTTGTTGTTAACGAAGACACAATGCAGACGACTCGTGAGGGTGTTTATGCCGGCGGTGACGCAGTTACAGGTGCGGCTACGGTAATACTCGCTATGGGTGCAGGTAAGCAGGCGGCTCAGAGCATCGATGAATATCTGAGCAAGAACTGAGCGACATAAAATTTAATGCAGAAAAGGCTGACGTGATTATGCGTCAGCCTTTTGTTATGTTTAAGCCTGTATTTTGCGGTGTCTGCCGATAAGAATGCCGTTTTATATCCCGAAGCTGTCTTTCAGTATCTTTTTTCCGCTTTCGGTGGCAAATATTTTCTCATACGCATTTCTGACCGCATTTTCGCTTGCGCTATCCTCGTACAGATTTACTATGAAATCTGCCTCGATGAGTATCTGCAGGTCTTTGCCGTCAATATCCGTATATGTGTGGTGGCGGGCGATAAGATGCATCACACGCTCTGCGACATCCTCATATCCGCCGACCGACTCAAGAATTTCCTTTGCGATAACCGGACCGAGCTTTTGCTGTATCTCGCCGTCATTTCTGCCGTAGAGCCGTTCGCCCTCGTGAATGCCTATATCGTGAAGTATCGCCGCCGTTTCAAGAGCTTTCATCATTTCGTCAGACAGCTTCTCCTGCTTACCGATAAGCCTTGCGAAGCTGTGTACTTTTATAAAGTGCTGTATCCTTTTAGGGTCGCCCTTGTCATATTCTATCGCCGCTGTCAGAAGCCTTTCGTGCATAATATTACCGCCTTATTCGCTCTTGCTGTCAGCGGTGCTTTCGGGCTTGCTGTCTGTTTTGCTTTCGGTATTGCTTTCGGGCTTGCTTTCTGTTTTGCTGTCGGTTGCGGTATCCTTCTTTTCAACCGTCTTGAAAACGGTATCCGATATTACCTTTATCTTATCAATGCTTGCCGTAATCACACGGTTATCCCACATCGTAAGTATATACGGCTTGTCGCCGCCGGTTATATTGCAGTAAAGCGTGGTGTACTTTTCATCATACAGCGTTATGTTTCCAAGCTCGGACAGCTTTCCGTCGGCATAGCTGTAGAACTTGCAAACGCTGACCTGCGATATTCCGTCAAAGTACATAACGGGTATTCCGATTGTTATCTTTCCGTCCTTTTCATAATAGGCAAGCTGTGAAATATCGTCGCACACGGGGCTTGTAAGATAGCTGTTCCAGTCGCCCGAAGTATTGCTTTCTGCGGTGATGGTGACCTCCGCTTTCTTCTCGCCGCCTACGGCAAGCAGGATGCCCTGTCTGTTTCCGTCCTTGTCAGCCTTTACGGTGACCTGCGCTGTCACATTGTCGCTCAGCTTCACGCTGTTGGTGTTTTCTGTGTTTTCCGCCTGTTCGCCGTTGTCGGCATTCACGCTGTACTGCATAGGGTCATCGCCGTATGATGTTACAGTAACGGTTTTTCCAGTACCGCTTATCGAAGCTATTCGCTGTCCGTCTGCGATGCCTTCACAGAAATTTATATTGCCGAGCGTTTTGCTCGTTGTGATAATGACATTATGACGTTCATCACCGGAATATATTTCTCCGAAAGCCGCAAAGTTATCATCCATCGCAATAACCAGAGCGGGATTAAGAGCAACATCGGATACTCCGGTTATCATACTGCTCATCAGATCGTCAAACATTACATAGGCAATCTGTGTGTAATATTTATTGTTTATCCTGCTCGTGTCGGTCGCATACATTCCGTCCGAGTTAACCGAACATCCGCCGATGTCACCGACTATGACGCTTTTCGTCATAACCTCATTATCTCCTGCAGGAGCTATCATTGTTGCGGTATAATAGTTAAGTCCGCTTACATAAGACGGTACCAGCATATTTTCAAATTCAACAGTCTGCGTTGTTCCTTTATGTGTGTATGCAGGAACAAACGTTTCCGGTTTCTCCGATTCGGCTTTATCAATATCAAAGCTGTCTTTCGTCACGGCGTAAACTTTATTACCGTTTGTATATAAATCAACAAGTTCTCCCGAAAGTATATATTCATCGGTCGCTTTTCCGCTTAACATTCCGCTTTCATCATAGGTGCGGATAACCGTTGCGTTGTCCTTACTGCCGACAACCGCAAAATACTCTCCGCACTTAACTATTCCTGCATCGGTAAGACCTGTTTCAAAGCTGAAATTGTCGCTGAGCTTGCCGTCCTTTTCCTTAGCGCCGCATATCTCTGTATCTTTTACCGTAGCGACCAGATTATCGCCGTACACGTTTTTCGGCAGAGCGACAGGCTTCTTTTCGACCGTCACGAAGGTGTCGGGAAGCTGATAGCTTATCTTGTCCCGTGCGGCTGTGGCTTCATTCAGAAGCGTTTCATAGCTGTCTATGTTCTGCTCGACCTTTCCGGGAATATCATATGTAAGGTCGGGAATTATTCCGCAGGCTCTGAGCTGATTCAGTGTAATTCCTCCTGCGACAAGCACTGCCGCACCTATAAACGATGTGATAAGGCAGCCCTTTCTGCGCTTTATGACAACGCAATCATCTTTATCGTCAGATACGTCATAATCCGCATTGCTGTCCATAAGCTCGCCTATGGCACTGCCTATCTCCCTTGCGTTACTGCCTATCTTTTCATCATCGGATATTATGCCGTCAAAATCTTCCGCTTCCTCGCCTGCAGGATTAGCTTCTGCGACAGGCGGTGCCGGTATGCAGAACTCCATAGTAACGCTTTTGCTGTCGCGGTCGGAGTTATCAGTCGGGGTGCTTTCTTCCTGCGTAGCAATGCTTTCCTTTTCCGTATTATCTTCTTCGGCTGCTTCGACTTCTGCGGCAGGAGTTTCCTCAACGTTTTTCTGCTCGGATTCGGGCGTATCTGTATTACTGTCTGTATAATTCGATGAATTTTCTACAGTTTCGACATTTTCTTCGCTGTCAATTTCTTTCTGCATACGGAGAATAAGTGCCTCAGCCGCAGAAATCTTCTCACTGTCGAGTGCTTCCTGTGTGTTTGCTTCGGGTGTATTTTCGGATATATCGGCTGTATCTTTCTGATTTGTTCCTGTTTCTTCTTCTTTATGAACGTTCTTTTTTGCGGTAAGCTCCTCAGTCATACGGCGGAGTGTTTCTTCTTCACGGCGCTTTCTCTGCTCTGCAAGCTCCTTACGCTGAGTGGCAACCGCAATTATCATACGGTAATCATCGCCGCTCAGAACGGAATTATCCAGTATCTGCAAAAGCTCATCGAACTTCAGATGAGGGTTTTCCTCTATTCTTCCGAACTCCATATTACCGATTTTGCTGTTTCCTAAAAGCTCAAGAAAATCCGAACCGCTTATTTTAAGCTCCTTTAGCTTACGCAGAAATACTCCTGCGGTCATATCTCCGTTATCCTCGAGCAATCTCCTTATTTCTTCCGGTTTTACTCTGTCGGGTATCTCTACGGAAGAAACGTATTCTTTTATCTTTTGTTCCAGACTAACCATCTATTTTCTTCCTCCGTCAGATATTCGATCCCGAAAGCAGTTGTGCTTTCAATGTTACCTCTGCATTGGTAAGGCAGACCCCTACCGTTTCTTCGGTATAGCCGCACAGTTTAGCGGTTTTCTCCGCACTGCATCCGCACACCGTGCTGACGCTGAGTACAAGACGCTCAATATCGGGCAGATCGTTGAGTGCATTTCTTATCTCCGAGCCGCTATCTGTCTTTGTGCATAGCTCACCGCCCGTTTTGTTGATGTGTCTTATCTTAGTGCAGAGTATTTTTACGAGCCATTCTATGAACTGCGGCGAAGAAGTAAGCCTTGCCGCAGGCAGTGCCGCAAAGCTGTCAAGCACTGTCAGGCGTACCGCCTCTACAGCGGCATCCTCGCTTTTCATTGCCATTCTCGCTATTTTATATACAGGTCTGTACACGGCTCTGTAAAGCTGTGCGTAACCTTCCGTATCGCCTGTCTGTGCCTGTTTTATAAGGGCGGATAATTCCTGTGCGTTCATCTTCTCACCTCAAAATGTACATATATATTTATCATACCACAAAATCCGCTTTATGAAAAGCCTTTTTCGCAAATTTTCACATTTTTCATTTCCCGCCATCCGTTATATTGTTGCACGGGGAGATTATTTATGATAAAATAACCGTATAAACGGAGGGCTTTCTATGACCGAAAACGAATTTGAAAAACGCTTTATGGCTGAAATGAGCGAACAGCAGAATACCGCTGTCAAGGCTGTACAGGGAGCGGTTTTACTGCTTGCCGTACCCGGCAGCGGAAAGACGACAGTGCTTATAACGAGGCTTGGATATATGATAAATTGCTGTGGCATCAGCCCCTCTGAGATACTGGCGGTGACCTATACCAGAGCCGCTACGCTTGAACTGAAAAAGAGGTTTGCCGACCGTTTCGGAAGCGAATGCGGTGCAGGTCTTGAAATAAGGACAATAAACGGTCTGTCCGCCAAAATCACCGAGTATTTCTCCACGGTATACACGGATGAAAACGTGCCGCATCTTATGAGCAGGGAGGGCGACCGCAAACGGCTGATAAGCGAGGTTTATCGCCTTGTCACAGGCGAATTTGCGGACACCGCTACCATAAATGACATCGGCGCCATGATAACATTTGCAAAGAATATGATGCTGTCGGACGAGGAGATAGAGGCGCTTTCGGGCAGTGGCTATGACACGCTGAGAATATACAGGGAGTACAACCTTGCGCTGTCGTCACGCTCGCTTATGGACTATGACGATCAGATGGTGACGGCTCTTGACATACTCCGTAAATATCCCGATATACTTGCATACTTTAACGGAAGATTCCGCTACATCTGCGTTGACGAGGCGCAGGATACATCTAAGATACAGCACGAGATCATTCGCCTGCTTGCCGCAAAAAGCGGTAATATATTTATGGTAGGCGATGAGGATCAGAGCATCTACGCTTTCAGAGGAGCGTACCCTGAGGCGCTCATCGACTTCGAAAAGACGTATAAAAACGCACAGATACTGTTCATGGAGCAGAATTTCCGCTCTACTCCGGAAATTATCGGGGTGGCAGATTCATTCGTAAAGTGCAATCGTTTCAGACGTGAAAAGACTATCCGTGCTGTGAACAAATCAGGTATACCCGTCCGCATTGTACGCTGTGAACGCAGAAACGTTCAATATGACTTCCTGTGCGGTATCGCCGCAAGAAACGAACAGCAGACAGCGGCGCTTTTCAGAAACAACGACAGTGCAGTCGTTCTTGTCGATATGCTCGAAAGGAACAATATCCCATACAGGCTGAAGGGCGGCGAAAAGACCTTTTTCACAAGCAGGCCTGTGCTTGACATCACGGAAATAATCAGATTCATCAATAACCCGTATGACATTGACAGCTTTATGGCGATATACTATAAAATAGGGCTTTATATAACAAAGCAAACCGCAGAGGCGGCTTGCAAAATAAGCTTGCAGAGGCACATCACGATAACCGACGCACTGCTCGGCATTGATACAGGTACTCAAATCAGCGTAAATTCAAAGCGGAATATAAAACAGACGGCTCAGCTGATGCAGCAGGCGCAAAACAGCAGTGCAACAGAAGTACTGAGCATCATCCTGCACGGGATGCAGTATGCGGATTACGCCCACAAGAACGGGCTTGACGAAAACAAATATGATATTCTCCGTATGCTTGCGAGAAACGTAAACAGCAGTGCGGAGCTTATAGACAGGCTTTCTGAGCTGAGCGGGATCATGGCGGAGCATAAGGACGATCCTTACAGCAAATTCACGCTGTCTACCGTGCATTCAAGCAAGGGGCTTGAATATGACTGCGTTTACCTGCTCGATGTAATAGACAATGTGCTTCCGTGCATCACTAATGACAAGCTGAACGATAAGGAGGATATAAAGCAGTACGAGGAGGAGCGGAGGGTGTTCTATGTTGCTGTGACAAGAGCCAGAAAAGAGTTGTATCTGTTTTCGTGCAAGGGCGAAAGCTCGGAATTTCTTGACGAGATAGATAAAATAAGCAACGATTACAGGTCGGATACAGCATCTGCGCTTCTTGAGGTGCTTGATGGTGAACAGAATCAACATTTTGTTGACCATTATATAGAACTTCCAGTTGACCTTTCAGATGTA
>ERZ780141.1643-NODE-1643-length-12583-cov-5.942848_pt1 | contig 12583 bp, 12 predicted proteins | sample MGYA00433080_ERZ780141 | MGnify/ENA primary metagenome ERZ780141 (study PRJEB29588, sample SAMEA2154047) | human gut metagenome | biome: human gut; feature: human-associated habitat; material: faeces | place: Denmark | collected 2008/2010 ... | reverse complement strand
TGCGGTCGGCGGCGGCTCCGGCGGCAGCATGCTGGAGCTTGCGGCGCAAAAGGGCTGCGACACGTTCGTAACAGCGGACGTGAAGTACGACCGTTTTCTCGCGACGAAGGAGCTTGGCGTCAATCTGATCGACGCCGACCATTTCTGCACCGAAAACGTGATCATCCCGGTCCTCTATGAAAAACTGCGGGCGCGGTTTCCGGCGCTTGCTTTTACCGTTAGCCGCGTACATGCGCAGACCGCGCAGACATATTGTCCGTAATCCATGCCGCCGGCACTGTCCCGGCGGCATATTCTCGTCCACGGGCTCATACAGTTTTGTAAGACTGATGAGGAGAGGACGACAGAATGGACACTTCTTCAATTTACGCAGACATTGCCGCCCGTACCGGCGGGAATATTTACATCGGCGTTGTCGGCCCGGTACGCACCGGGAAGTCGACCTTTATCAAACGGTTCATGGAGACGCTTGTACTGCCGAACATCACCGATGATTATGTGCGCGAGCGCGCACGCGATGAGCTGCCGCAGAGCGGCTCTGGGCGGACGATCATGACTGCGGAGCCGAAGTTTGTCCCGGAGGATGCTGTCGCCATCGAACTGGACGCCTCCGTGCGCGCCTCTGTGCGTCTGATCGACAGCGTCGGCTACATGATCCCCGGTGTCAACGGTCAGTATGAAGATGGGGAAGAGCGCCTCGTCACGACCCCGTGGTACGATCACGAGGTTCCCATGCGCGTTGCGGCAGAGGAGGGGACGCGGAAGGTGATCCGCGACCACTCGACGATCGGCATCGTTGTCACGACCGACGGCAGTGTGACCGAGCTTGCGCGGGAGGATTATGCACCGGCGGAGGCACGTGTTGTCGCAGAGCTGCGCGATATCGGCAAGCCGTTTCTCGTCCTGCTCAACACGGCAGATCCTGCGGGAGAACGTGCGCAATCGCTGGCTGCCGACCTGAGCGCGCAGTATGACGCCGCCTGTCTACCGGTCAACTGTCAGGCACTTACAGAGCAGGACATTCTGGAGATCCTGCGCACGATCCTGTATGAATTCCCTGTCGCGGAAGCCTGTTTTCGTATGCCGGAGTGGATGGATGTCCTGCCGCCGGACAATGCGGTCAAGCAGCAGCTTTATGCGCGGCTGCTTGAGCAGATGCCGTCGCTGCGCTGCCTGCGCCAGGCGCGCCGCACGGCGCAAGCGCTCTCGGAAGACCCGCTGCTGGAGTCGGCAGATGTGGAGCGCATCGGCGTGGACACCGGTACGGTCTGCTACGTGCTCGCGTTTCCGCGCGCGCTCTACTATGATGTGATCAGTGAGCAGGCGGGCGTTGCGCTGCACAGCGACGGAGAGCTTATCTCCTTCCTCGCGGACATGGGGCGCATTCAGGCTGACTATCAGCATATCCGCAGCGCACTCAACGACGTGCGCACTAAGGGCTACGGCGTCGTTGCGCCCGCACCCGGTGACTTGCAGCTCGCAGAGCCGGAGATCGTGCGCAAGGGCGGCCGATACGGCGTCCGGCTCAAGGCAAGCGCAAAGGCCATCCATATGTTCCAGACGAATATCGAGACGGAGATCTCGCCGGAGATTGGTGGGGAAAACGCCTCGAGTGAGATCCTCGGCTTCCTGCTGCAGGGGTTTGACGGCGATGTCGAGCAGCTTTGGCAGTCCAATATTTTCGGCAAGCCGATCTACACGATCGCGCAGGAGGGTGTGGAGGAAAAGCTCAGCTGCCTGCCGACGAAAGCGGTCGGAAAGCTCCAGGAAACTTTGCAGCGTGTGGTCAATGAGGGCAGCGGAACACTGATCTGTATTATTTTGTGACAGAAGCTCTGTCTGGTGTCCGGGAACCGGCTTGCAGACGCTTTTTTTGAGAATAGCAAATCGTTATAACAGGCATCCGGCAAAGCGCCGGATGCCTGTTTATGTTGCTTCTGTTCTTGATTTCAGAATGTGTGTCTTGAAATCAGGAATCATGATTATTCTTGAATTTGTGCTGATGCAATGGTAAACTGTGGTCATGGAAGTCCCTCGAGTTTGTCTATGACGATGGCAACCAGCCGTTCGCCATGATCTATAACGACGACTCGATCTCTGCTGTTACTGACGGAATGAGCACGTTAACTACAGGGATGATTTCAAAATATACTGACGATTTATATGATAAGTCTTGGGGGCATATAGTCGGTACAGCTTTGTTTGATGCTGGCAGTTCTGTATTGACTAGCAACTTAGTCAGAGTCCCAAAAGTTACGGTTGGCCGTGGTAATATGAATGCAGTCTTCAGGGCTGGCCTTACAAAGATCAAAAGGCATCAGGCTAAACGTATGTCTAGTCGTGTAATGCGGAAATGCTTTTTCTCTCTCGTCGTAGGCGGTGTGCACATGAGTGCATGGCGCGGGATTCGCCCATGGTGAACGTGATGCAATATAATATTGATTCAATTATCAGAAGCAAACCAGCATGGATTTTTTATTTACTCTTGATTCAAGCCTTAATTGTAATAATGGCGATTAAGGGTATGCAATTTGTTCTAAAAAAAGAAAGCAGTATTTTCGCGTGGAAGATTAAAGACAGGCCAAGGCATTGGAAGACTTACGATTTGATAGCGAAGGTGATTATAACTGCGGGGTTGGCTTTCTTGGTCATCACTTACACGCTTCCATTTACGCTGGATATTCCACGTCTACTGACGGGAACGGAAGAGCGTGCGACAGTTATTATTGTAAGCGGGTATGACTACAGTAAAGAGAATGAGGCTGTTTTACCTCCTTTGGTGAGAGTACAAAATGTAGAAGATGAAACGGAGTTTAGAGTGTACCTTTTCCATGGTGAGATAGACGCAGGAGAATACATACAAATTGAATATCTTCCGCATTCAAAGCATGCACGAGTAATCCAGAAAGATGGATGAGTGGTCACTATGATGCGTACAACCGTCAGCACGCAACCACAGATCATCATCGTTGTCTGCTGCGCCGCGCTGCGCCGCAGCGCCTACGGCGCGTGGGGCAACTATTCCGTGCACGATAACAAAGGTGTGAAGAACACTTCGCCCACCTTCATCGGGCACATCAACCCCTTGCGTTACCGCGGCTACTATTACGACCGCGAGACGCGCCTTTACTACCTCCAGAGCCGGTACTACGACTTTGCCAACTGCCGGTTCATTAATGCGGATGGGCAGTTATCAGTTGTGGATTTTTCGGCTGTCAATTTGTTTGCTTACTGTGGTAATAATCCTGTCAACTACATTGACCCATCTGGGCACGTTTTTATGCTGATAACAGCTGCAATTGGTGCCGTAGTAGGCGGTGTTATAGGCGGAATTACAGCATTGCAAAGGCTGTGAAATTACATATGGTGTTGTTTCGCAAAATGGATATATTCAGTTTTTTCCATAGGAGAGATGCAAATGGGCCATTTTTTTGTTATGAGTACTAGGTTTAATAAATGTGATGCATCGGATTTTGGATTATTACCTCTAGCCGAAGATATGGCAACAAGCCCCAATGATGGTTCGATTTGGGTGAAAACTGAATTGTATAATTTCGGTTGGGGAGATGAAAACGGATACTATAGGTATCCTATGCCATCTTTTGAGAAACTCTTTCATTTGGTTCTTAACAGTGCGGATGAAGAAGATATATATGGCGCGGCATCGGTTATTCTAAAGAGATATCCTGATGAACTTTTAAAACAATGTGAAGCTATCGCGGAAAATCGTGGCAGATCGGATGATTTTGGAAAACTGGTAAAAGTTTTTCGATTGGATTCACCAGTTAACAGAAGTCCGGTTCTTCGAAAGACATATGCGCAAATTCAGCAAGATTCAAGACGATGGCGGGAAATTGCTTATTTAGCCAAAGGGGTAAAATGTAAGTCGTGTCGATTGAAAAGCAGTACGTGAGCTTCAACGACGACTTCACGGACTGGCAGTATGCGTCGGGCGTCATCATCCCGAAGCAGCGCGGCCTGATGATCGAGAACATCACGATCTACTGCGCCTATGACTACAACGCCAACGACGTGTACTTCACGAACATCAGCCTCGTGCTCGAACCGGCGGAGACCTACAGCTACGACAGCAAGGGCAACCCCATCGCGGCGACGGATGGCAACGCCAAGACGGCCAGCGAGTTCTTCGCCGACTCCCAGCGCCTCAAGAGCTACACCACGCCCGGCGGCGCACCAGCACCGTCCGCTGGGAAATGGATAAGTGGTCACTATGATGCGTACAACCGCCAGCACACAACCACAGATCATCATCGTTGCCTGCTGCATTACGCTGCGCCGCAGCGCCTACGACATGGAGGCGCTGCATCTTTGTGTATATCGGCGGACGGCGCAGTAGATTTTTTCTCAAACCGGCAAAAATGACGTAGATTCGCGCTGGTGTTTTGTGTAAGATTTGCGTTGTTTTCTTCACAATGTTGTGGTAAACTACGGACATGAATTTATGAAAATGAGGGATGTCTATGAAGCCACTGTCCAAAATTGCCGCAGGAGTGAGTCCGTCCGCGACGCTGGCTGTCAGCGCGCTGGCGAAGAAGATGAAAGCAGAAGGGAAAGACGTTATCGGCTTTGGCGCCGGTGAGCCCGATTTTGCCACGCCCGACCGCATCAGTTATGCCGGTGTGCGCGCAATCTGCGACGGAAAAACGAGATATACGCCCGCAGCCGGTATGATCGAGTTGCGTCAGGCGATTTGCGACCGCGTGAAGGCGGATTACGGTCTGGAATACGAGGCTACGCAGGCGGTTGTCGCCAGCGGTGCCAAGCACATGGTCTACATTGCGCTGGCCGCGCTGGTCGATCCGGGTGATGAAGTGATCGTTCCGGCCCCGTACTGGGTCAGCTATTATGAGATGGTGCGCCTGTTCGGCGGCGTGCCCGTTGTTGTCAATGTCAGCGAGGAGCAGGGCTTCCAGCTCACGCCGGAGCAGCTCGAGCAGGCCATCACGGATAAGACCAAGGCCATCATCCTCAATAACCCCTCCAATCCGACCGGCGCTGTCTGTCCGAAAGAGGCGCTCAAAGCCGTTGCCGATGTCTGCGTCAAACATGACCTGTATATCATCTCAGATGAGATCTATGACAAGCTTGTCTACGACGGCGTGCCGTTCACCAGTGTCGCCGCGCTCAGTGACGAGATCAAGGAGCACACCATCCTCATCAACGGCGTCTCCAAGACCTATGCCATGACCGGCTGGCGCATCGGCTTTGTCGCGGCCCCGGCGGAGATCGTCGACCGCATGACCAAGTGCCAGGAGAACTTCAACGCCTGCGCCAACGCTCCCGGCCAGTACGCGGCGACCGTCGCGCTCGACCATCCGGAACTCTGCGAAGAGCTGCGCCAGACCTTTGAGCGCCGCCGCACGATCCTGCTTGACGGCCTTGCCAAAATCGACGGCATCCGCTGCAACCGCCCGAACGGCGCGTTCTATGTCTTTGCCGATATCAGCAGCTTCGGCCTGAGCAGCGTCGAGTTCTGCAACCGCCTGCTCGACGAGCAGAAGGTCGTCTGCATCCCGGGCAGCGCCTTTGGCGAATGCGGCGAGGGCTTTATCCGCATCGCCTACACCTGCTCAGATGATAATCTGTATGAGGCACTGAACCGGATCTCCTGCTTTTGCAAAAAACTGATGAAATAAGAGCCGCTCCTATTGTGAACGGGCAGTGTGAGTTTGATCACGCTGCCCGTTTCCGTTTTTCAAACAGGGGAGAGTAAGAGCGAAGGTCGGGCGCATGCCGTTTAGAGAGCAGGAGAAATCAGATTCTGCCCCTGAAACCAGAGAATCATGCTCTGGAGCGTTTCTCTGAGTGGGCGTGCATGGTAGCCAAGCATGGCAGTTGCTTTTGCATTTGAAAAACGCCCGTTGGAGCGGAGCACGGCGATGGCATAGGGGGTGAAAAAGGGACGCTCCCCTCGGAGCTGAGCAATCTTCTCAAAAACGGGCGCGGCGCAGCTTGCCAGCGTGGCGGGCACACAGAGCTTAGGTGCTTTTCTACCAAGCTGGGAGGCTGTCAAGGCAAACATGTCCTGAATGGTCGTGTAATGCCCGGAAAGAATATAGCATTCCCCCGCTTTCCCACGCTCTGCGCAGGCGAGGACGCCGACCGCGACATCCCGCACGTCAACGAAGTCATATCCGCCGTTGACGCCGAGTGGCAACTGACCTCGGCAGAAGGCAAGCAGCATCCGGGTCATATTTCCGCGCGCCAGATCGCCGGGACCGATAATGCCGGATGGCAGAACCACGCTGGCATTCAGACCGTTTTGAGCCGCCTCAAGGACCAGAGCGGTTGCCATGGCCTTACTTTTTCCGTAATCGCCGAGGATCTCCTCCGGCGCGAATCGGTCTGGTTCCGTGATCGTTTCCGGTGCGGGCTTCTCCGGGATCGCATGGACGGAGCTGACGTAGATCAGCCGCCCAGCGCCAAATTCCCGGCTCAGATCGATGATGTTCCGCGTACCCTGCACATTGACGCGGTAGATCGCCTCGTCCGGCTTTGAGGCAATGGATACAAGGCCTGCACAGTGCAGCACGCAGAAGCTATCTCCGCCTGCGGCAAAAAAGCTGCGCAGGGTATCTTTGTCTGTGAGATCGCCGCAGAACACAGGCACATTTTCCGGAATCGTATAAGCAAGCGGGTCTTTGTCCATGACCAGCGCCAGAACGCGGCAGCTGTGTGCCAGCAGAAGCTGAAGTACGGCTCTTCCGAGAAAGCCGGTGGCGCCGGTGATCAGGTAATTTTGATACATCACACATCCTCCTTTGGTAATCATACAGATGTTGATTATCTTTCACAATTATAGTATAATACTAGCAACCGGAAACACCATAGACAGTTTGCCGAAAGCTGAAAGAACAGCAACATATCCTGCCAAACTGTCGGCTTAATTTGTAAACTTTTTGTGGAGGCGCAATGAAGACGGATGCGAGAGTGAAATACACCAAGATGGTGCTGAAAAAAGCACTGCTGGAGTTGATGCAGCACAAGCCTGTCAACAAAATCACCGTCAAGGAGATTTGCGAACGAGCAGAACTGAACCGCGCGACCTTTTACGCCCATTATTCCGACTGCTTTGACCTGCTGGAGAGCATCGAGGAGGAACTGTTTGGGCAGTTTGAGCGATCCATGCAGAGCTATATACGCTCGTTTGATATTGCGGGGCTTGTGGGTGGGCTTTACCGGATCGTTCAGGAAAACGAGGCGGTCTGCCGTGTCTTGCTGTTCGGGCGTCGAAGCACGGAGCTGATTCACCGGATGATCGCATATGCGCACGATCTGAGCATTTCCGCGTGGCGAAAGACCCTGAAAAATGCGTCCGCAGACGAGCTGGAGATGCTCTATCTCTGCCTGTCGAACGGACTTCTGAGCGTCGTGTTGGACGGGTATGACCGGTTTGACCAGCAGAGCGTGATCCGGTTCGTCGAGCAGATGTACCGGCAGGCGATCACGCCGTTTCTGACTGAGGTTCCGCCGCGGCTGCGGCACGGTCCGGCGTGAGCGGAGCGTCCGTTTTGCGCCTGGTGGGACGTCCACCTTGCAATCATGCCCGGTCCTGTGCTATAATCCATAATTGAGATATTGTCTTAATAATAGTTGAACGGGAAAGGAGCGTGGCCCTGAGATGAAGCAGGATCAACGTCAAGACGAGATTGTGCCTGTTTTAGCATTCGGGAACCGGGAAAACCACCATCTGCATATCGGCCGGCGAAAGCTGAAGAGCATTTTTGCAATGTTTTTGGGCTTTTGCTTCTGGCAGTTGCTTCGTCTGGTGCTGCCGGAACTGGAGACGCACCCACTCTTCATCTATATTTACGCGATGATCGAGATCCGGGAGTCCTCCAAGAAAACGAAAGAAAACGGGAAAAAGCGTATTTGGGCGACGCTGATCGCCATTGGCGTCGGGATGCCGTTTCTGCTTTTGACGGATCTGCTCCGGAACACAGAGCATATGATGTGGGAAAAGGGCTGGTATGAGATCGTAATTTTGCTGGCCGGAACGCTTGCGGTGCTTTGCGTGGCGGAGTGGGCGAACTGCCGCGATTATTGCGGGCTTTCCGCCTCGATCGCGGTCATTTTGATAATCAGCCATTTTGAGAGCAGTGTCTATCTACGCTCTTTGATGCGGGCCGTACAGACGGTCGTGGGCGTGTCGATCGCGTGGCTGGTCAATGTCAAGCTGTTTCCGTATCCGGCGACGAAGGGAAGTCTCAGTGCATGGCTGCTGCAAAGGCGCGAGCGCCGAAGCACGCTGAGGGCGGAAGCGGAAAATGCGGAGCAGGGCGCCGCTTCGGCGTTGGAGACAGAAAGAGAGGATGGGGACGAATGCGGATACAAGGACTGCAAAAGCTGACGCTGCTGGATTATCCAGGGCGGACGGCCTGTACGGTGTTTTTGTCTGGCTGCAACTTCCGCTGCCCGTTCTGCCATAACGCGCCGCTGCTCACCGAAGACGGCATGGACGAAGACGAGCTGCTGGCGTTTTTGAAAAAACGGCAGGGGCTTCTCGACGGTGTTGCCGTTACCGGCGGAGAGCCGCTTTTGCGCCCGGAGCTTCCCGCTCTGCTGGAAAAGATCAAGGCGCTGGGCTATGCGATCAAGCTGGACACGAACGGCGCGTTTCCGGAGCAGCTGGAGGCAGTTGTGCGTGCAGGGCTGGCAGACTATGTTGCCATGGACGTCAAAAACAGCCCCGTGCGCTACGCACAAACCGTTGGCGCGGTGGAGCTTGACCTTATGCCCATTGATAAAAGCGTCTCATTTTTGCTGCGCGACACCGTAGACTACGAATTTCGGACAACTGCCGTAGCAGAGATTCACGACGATGCCTCGTTTCTAAGCCTTGCAGACTGGCTCGCAGGCGCAAGGCGGTACTATATCCAGCGCTTCCAGCCGCGCGATACGGTCCTGCGGGCAGGCCTCAGCGCTCCATCTGAAATGCAGCTTCATTGCTGGGCGGAGCTGGTACGGCCCAAGATACCCGCTGTGGAGATCCGGGGGATATGAATAACAATATGTTGTTATCAATATTTAAAATAAACACAATATATTGTATAAAACCATTGACAAACCACAAGCTTTCAGGTTAGAATGGGATGCAGCGCAAGGCGCGGCATCCCATTTCATTTCACTCGAAGGCGCACAGAGGAGGATCAGCTATGTACCGGGTAACAAAAAGAGACGGAAGCATCACAGAATTTCACATTGCCAAGATCGGCAATGCCATCACAAGAGCCTTTGAGGCCGTTGGCCGGCAGCAGCATCCGAGCGTGATCGAGCTGCTGGCTCTGCGTGTCACGGCGAAGTTTGAGCCGAAGATCCGGAATGAGCTGATCTCAGTCGAAGATATTCAGGACTGCGTCGAGCGCGTTCTGAGCGAAGCGGGCTATTCGGATGTGGCAAAGGCCTACATTCTCTACCGCAAACAGCGGGAAAAGCTGCGCAACGTCGGAAGCACCCTGCTCAATTATAAGGAGCTGGTGGACAATTATCTCCGGATCAACGACTGGCGCGTGAAGGAGAATTCCACGGTCACGTATTCCGTCGGCGGCCTGATCCTGTCCAACTCCGGCGCGATCACGGCGAATTACTGGCTGAGCGAAATTTATGACGCGGAGATCGCACAGGCGCATCGGAATGCAGAGCTGCACCTGCACGACCTCAGCATGCTCACCGGCTACTGTGCTGGATGGAGCCTCAGGCAGCTCATCCAGGAGGGGCTTGGCGGCGTACCGGGAAAGATCAGTTCCTCTCCGGCGTCCCACCTTTCCACGCTCTGCAACCAGATGGTGAACTTCCTCGGCATCATGCAGAATGAGTGGGCAGGCGCGCAGGCATTTTCCTCGTTTGACACCTATCTCGCGCCCTTCGTCCGCGTGGATAAACTGACGCAGCGTGAGGTCAAGCAGTGTGTGCAGTCGTTCGTCTACGGTGTCAATACGCCGTCGCGCTGGGGTACGCAGGCACCGTTTTCCAACATCACGCTCGACTGGACGGTGCCGAAGGATATGGCAAACCTTCCTGCCATCGTCGGCGGCCGTGAGCAGGCGTTCACCTACGGCGAGTGCCAGAAGGAAATGGACATGGTGAACAAAGCCTTCATCGAGCTGATGATCGAGGGCGATGCGAATGGGCGGGGCTTCCAGTACCCCATCCCGACCTACTCCATCACCCGGGATTTCGACTGGAGCGAAACGGAAAACAACAGGCTTCTGTTTGAAATGACGGCCAAATACGGCACGCCGTATTTCTCCAACTACATCAACTCCGACATGGAGCCAAACGACGTGCGCTCGATGTGCTGCCGCCTGCGGCTTGATCTGCGGGAGCTGCGCAAAAAATCCGGCGGCTTCTTCGGCTCCGGCGAGTCGACCGGTTCGGTCGGCGTTGTGACGATCAACCTGCCGAGGATCGCGTATCTTGCCGAAGGCGAGGCGGATTTCTACCGGAGGCTCGACAAGCTGATGGACATCGCCGCGCGTTCGCTCAAGACGAAGCGCATGGTCATCACGAAGCTGATGGAGGGTGGGCTCTACCCCTATACCAGACGCTATCTTGGCACGTTTGAGAATCATTTTTCGACGATCGGCCTTGTCGGCATGAATGAGGCGGGGCTGAACGCGAAATGGCTCCGGAAAGATCTGACCCACCCGGAGACGCAGGCGTTTGCCAAAGACGTACTGAACCATATGCGGCAGCGGTTGAGCGACTATCAGGAGCAGTACGGAGATCTCTACAATCTGGAGGCTACTCCGGCGGAATCTACAGCCTACCGCCTTGCAAAGCACGACAAAATGCTCTACCCTGATATCATCACGGCGAATGAAAACGGCACGCCGTATTACACGAACTCCAGCCATCTGCCGGTCGGGTACACAGAGGATATCTTCTCCGCGCTCGATGTACAGGATGAACTGCAGACGCTCTATACCTCCGGCACGGTATTCCATGCCTTCCTCGGAGAAAAGCTGCCGGACTGGAAGGCGGCGGCAAGCCTCGTTCGGAAAATCGCGGAGAATTACCGCCTACCGTATTACACGCTGTCGCCGACCTACTCCGTCTGTAAGAACCACGGCTATCTTGCAGGAGAGCAGCCGGTCTGCCCCTTCTGCGGCGAGAAAGCAGAGGTCTACAGCCGTATCACCGGTTATTACCGCCCCGTGCAGAACTGGAACGATGGCAAAGCGCAGGAATTCAAGGATCGCAGAACGTATGACATCGGTGCATCGAAGCTGGCGCATAGCGGCGTCCGGAAACAGGAGCCGAAAGCGGAGCGGCAGGCAGAGCTGTTGAATGAAATACCAGAACTGTTTGCGACAAAGACCTGCCCGAACTGCAAACAGGCCGAGCAGCTGCTGGACACAGCGGGCATCCGCTATACGGTGCGGTTTGCAGAGGAAAACCGCGACACCGTCCGCGCCCTTGGCATCCGGCAGGCACCGACGCTGGTATCCGGCGGGCAGAAGTGGACCGGCGTGAGCGGTGTGCGGGAGTTTATTGCCGCAAAGGAGAACGCAAATGTATGAGATCCTGATCGTTGGCGGTGGCCCGGCCGGTCTGACGGCGGCAATTTATGCTGCCCGTGCCGGTAAGCATGTGGCTGTTCTGGAGAGAGGATCGACCGGCGGGCAGATCATATCCGCGCCGTTGGTGGAAAACTATCCGGGCATTCCTTCGGTTTCCGGCACAGAACTTGCCCGGCAGATGACCGAACAGGCGTGCACATTCGGCGCGGAGATCGTTTATACAGAGGCGGTGGGGCTTGAGAAAACGCCGGCGGGCTTCCGGGTCCTCTGCACAGACGGCGTTCGAGAGGCAAAAACGGTGATTCTTGCGACTGGCGCGGCGCACCGACGGCTAGATCTTCCGTGGGAAACGACGCTTACCGGCTGCGGCGTATCCTACTGCGCTGTCTGCGACGGCGCGTTTTATGAGGGATTGGACGTTGCGGTCGTGGGCGGCGGAGATACGGCAGTTCAGGATGCACTGCTCCTGGCAAACACTTGCCGCAGCGTCACGCTGATTCACCGGCGTAACGCCTTCCGCGCAAGCCCTCATCTGGTTAGCTGTGCGGAGCGGCAGGAGAATATCCGGATCCTTCGGAACTATACGGTACAGAAGCTTCTTCGGCTTGGAGATGTCCTGCAAGGTGTGGAGCTTCTGAATCTCGAAACCGAGGAGACGGAGCGGCTGGATATGGACGGCCTGTTCATCGCAGTCGGTCAGGCCCCGCAGAGTGCTCCTTTTCAGGAAGCCGTTGCGGTAGAGAACGGGTATTATCTGGCGGGTGAGGATACAAAAACAAGCCTGCCGGGTGTCTTTGCAGCCGGAGATGGACGCAAAAAGCAGGTGCGTCAGCTCACAACCGCTGTTTCGGATGGTGCAGCAGCCGCGCTTGCGGCGTGCCGCTATCTGGAGGAGCAGGGTCAGTCAGAATGATGCAGCACATGGGGCCGGAACAGCCCCCACGCGTGCGATAACAGAGAAGCTGCCGGTGTACTCCCGGCAGCTTCAGCGTGTCGAAAAAGTCTTTTCGCCCCGCTGAGACAGTTTTTCGAACTTTGAA